>Ga0326728_10001888_pt1 | contig 71807 bp, 70 predicted proteins | sample MB3enrmetagenome_FD_207602 | JGI IMG/M metagenome (GOLD analysis project Ga0326728, IMG submission 207602) | Lab enriched peat soil microbial communities from McLean, Ithaca, NY, United States - MB31MN | ecosystem: Environmental > Terrestrial > Soil > Wetlands > Peat | place: USA: New York...
ACTCGAGGCCGCCTATCACAAAGCCGACAAGGCCATTGAGAACATTGTTACCCTGTTACAGGCAGCTTGATGTTACATGCGATTGTTGAAGTAGTTCTGTTTACGAATGAAGACCTAAGAATCTATACGGTGAACGCGGGTTGCTTCGGAAAGGCAGGGACTGGCACTGGTTCGTCCTTCACTGCGACTTCGTCTTTGCAGCTCGTTCAGGGAGGACAGGAAGTGTTTATCGACAGCGGAACACCCATGGTATCCGGCCGAGGGTATCGGGCCGCGGCCCAGGGTGCCAGCCAGTGTGGAAACGGGTCGCTGGCCGGATGGTATGGTTGGCTGGGATCGTCTCCGGCTGGTGCGCCGGGTCTCGCGAAGGGGGGAGCGATGATGGCCGGTTTTCTGTTCGACGGCAAGGGTGGCTTCACCACGTCGAACCCGAGCGTCAATGGGACGTACTCCATCGCGGGCGGCTGTTCCGGCACCCTCGTGGTCAATGCTGTGGGAGCAGCACCAGCCGCGAACTACCTGATTGAGATGGTCGAGGGCGGAAACTTCCTGATTATGGCGAGCGATCCCAACTCGTTCACTGCTGGAATGGGGAAGCCCATATCGCCCCCCTCGGTTCTTCCACAGCTCGCTTTCGGCGGGGGATGGTATTCCGCGCTCTATTTCACCAATGAGAGCAACGTCGCGGCGTCGTTTCCCGTGAACTTCACCGCCGACAACGGAACGGCTCTCACCGTGCCCGGGTTGGGCGGCGCATCCACCACCGTCAACGTGCCGGCGCTGGGGACCGCGATTGTCGAGGCCCCCAACACCGGGTCACTCAATGAGGGATATGCCACGTTCACCTTGCCGCCCGGCGTGTCGGGATATGGCGTGTTTCGGGAGAGTGTGACCGGACGGCCGGATCAGGAAGCGGTGGTGCCATTCGCCCCGGCAAACGCAGTCTCGAGCACGCTGGTCTGGGATGAGACCAATTCTCTCACCGCCGTGGCCGTCGTCAACGCCGGCCCCGTGGCCGCGCTGATTTCCATCACGCTGTGGGACAACAATGGCAACGTGGTGGGGACGTCTGCCCTGAACCTGCCGGCGGGCCAGAAAACGGAAGCCACTCTGCGGAGTCTTCCCGGCCTATCGGGCATGGTGGGCCTGCGCGGCCGAGCGCAATTCTCCGCAACTTCCGGAAACGTGGCCGTGCTGGGACTGCGGTTCGGCACCCTGGCCTTCACGTCCATCCCGGCGCAGCAGTAACATCCAGGTCGGCCGCAGGATACAATCCTGCCCCACACCGCTACCGGTGCGTCATCATCACTAAGACCACGATCACCACCACAATCGCAGCCACCAGCAGAGAGACCTTGACGACGCTCCAGGGGCGCTCGCCCTGCACTTCGCCGGTGCGGGCGTTCACCACAACCTGGTAGGCCTTCCCTTTGAAACGATACGCGCCGATCCACACCGGCAACAGCAGGTGGCGAAAAGTGGCGTTCGAGGTCGCCGTCTCCACGCCCAGAACGCGCTGCTCGTCCCCGCCGATGTCCTTCCGGACGTCGCCATCGATCACCTTCGCCATGGCCTGTTTCGCCTTATCGAAGCCTTCGGGCAATTCCACCTGATAGCGCTGCGCGCGGAAGCCGGCGAGCCAGGCGGGCGCATAGGCGCACAGGGCCTCCAGATCCCAGGGCTGGAGAGCATTCAGGCGCGCCTCGTTCACCGACCGCGTTGCCGCGATCAGCACGTTGTCGAATTTCCGCGTCACCCGCCCGGCTGCCGGATACCAGCGCGTGCGCTGCACCTGGCGCTCCCGCCGGACGGTGTTGCCGTTGCTGTCGGTTTCCGTGTAATACTCGGTTTCCCAGTAATGTTGCCCGCGCTCGCCGGTGTAGCGACTGTCGGTATCGGCCGCCCAGTCCCAGAACGGAAGATAGACGCCGGCGATGCCTTCCTGTTGCGCCATGCGCTTCAGGGCGTTCGGAGCGAACCAGCGGGCGGCCAGCCACTGCCGCACCCGCGTCTGCGCCTGTGCCTGGGGGACCTTCGCCGGGAGCACGCCATCGGGCGCAATCAGCGCGTCCGCGGCCTTCGCTGGCGCGACGATGGCGCTGGCGCAGAATGGACAAACCCCGGCCACTTCCGGCGGCTGAAACGCCACCACGCTGCCGCAGCCGTTGCAGGTGACCTCCAGCGCTCCTTCGCCATGCGGCTTCTCGGCCACGTTGCCGGTTTGCGCGAGGCCTTCTTCGAGGGTATGCACGCTCACGCCGGCGGCCGCCGGAACCACCGCCTCGGTGTGGCCGCAGAAACGGCACTTCATCCCGCCCGACTGCGGGTCGAACTCCATGTCCGCGGAACACGCGGGACAGCGAAACTGCGGCGTCTTGCCTGAACTGGCCATGTTTAGATTATGAGGGGTAATTGGGGACGGAGGTGAACGTCCCCGAAACGTCCTGCCTCAATTTCAGCCAGAGTGTCTGAATTCCAGACACCCGCAGCGAGGAATCGGTCACGGGCAAAGCGTTTACCGAGGCAGGAAACGTGCATATGTTTCGGTAGTGGAGAAGGAGGTTGTTGTGAAGGCGATTATGATTGCTGACGGTCGGCCCGAGACGCGCGACCGCGTGCGCGGGTACCTCGAGTCCCGTGGATATGATGTTTTCGGCGCGGGCAATGGTCATGCAAAGGGCACTCCGTTGGAGGGTCACGCGGATCTGGTGCTTCTCGATCTCGAGGCGCCGGCGAACGGACACAACCCGTACGTTCCGATTATTGCCGTCACCGGGTTCGCGAAGCACACTGACGCTCCCAGCGGCACGGGCTCCGATGATTTTGTGGACTTCCGCGCGTTGGGTGAGAAGGTGTCGGCCGCTCTGCGCGCCAGAAGGCAAACCGCACCCAACTGTTGACCGCTGCACCCCGCTAGTCGATGTCGGCCTCGGCTTCGCCGAGAATCCGATACAGCGTCGCCCGGCTGATGCCCAGCGCCTCCGCCGTCCGCACTTTGTTGCCACCCAGGCGCTCCAGAACGCGCCGGGCATGCCTGTGCTCCACTTCGGCGAGAGTGAGCAGCGCCTCCTCGTTCGCACCATCCCGGCCCGGCGAGGCGTCCTGACGTATCTGCGCGGGCAGGTCGCGCACGTCGATGGTATCCTGCTGGGCCATCATCGACGCGCTGCCCAGCACGTTTTCCAACTGCCGCACGTTGCCCGGCCACGAGTATTGCGAGAGCAGCGCCTGCGCGCGCCGCGTGATGCCGCGAATCTCCTTGTTGTATTGCGCGCGGAAGCGCGAGAGAAAGTGGCGGTAGAGGAGCGGAAGATCCTCTCGGCGGTCGGCCAGCGGCGGCAACTTCAGCTCCACCATGGAAAGCCGGTAGTAAAGATCCTCGCGGAACGTCTTCTCCGCGATCATCTTCGCCAGGTCGCGATTGGTGGCGGCCACCACCCGGACATCCACCTTGCGCACCGAGGGCGATCCGACCCTCTGAATCTCCTGGCTCTGCAGGACGCGCAGCAGCTTGCTCTGCGTGGAAAGCGGCAGGTCGCCGATTTCGTCGAGGAAGACGGTGCCGCCGTTGGCGTACTCGAACAGGCCCATGCGGTCCTGGGTCGCGCCGGTGAAGGCCCCCCGGACGTGCCCGAACAGTTCGCTCTCGAAAAGCGTCTCCACCACCGCGGAGCAATTGCACACCGCCATGTGGTGCCGCGATGCCGGGCTCAGATTGTGCAGGGCCTGGGCCACCAGCTCCTTCCCGGTTCCGGTGGGTCCGGTAATCAGGGCCGTGCGGAAATGGGGGGCGACGCGACGGATGGCGTCGAACACCTCCAGCATCATCGGACTGCGCCCCACGATGTTCTGAAACCGGCAGGCTTCCGCCAGTTCGCCCTCCAGCTCGGCGGCGCGATGCCGTTGCCTTGCGCCGTCCAGCAGCGCCGCCAGACGCGCCCGCAGGGTGGCGATGACCACCGGCTTGGTCAGGTAATCGCAGGCCCCCTTGCGGATGGCTTCCACGGCGCAGTCGGTGGAATAGTTGCCGGTGAGCAGGACCACGTCGGTGGAGGGATCGAAGTCGATGATGCGCTGGAGAAGCTCCATCCCGCCGAGCCGCGGCATGGCCAGATCCAACAGCACGATTTCCGGGCGCTTCTCACGAACCAGCCGCCAGCCGTGTTCGGGATCGGTGGTGACGACGATAGCGACACCAGGCTGGGTCAGCGCCTCCTGGACCAGTTCCAGACTATCCGGCTCGTCGTCGATCGCCAGGATCGTGACCGCCGCAACCGATATTCCCGACATTTCGCGCGAACTACTATGCTACGTCTTCCGGCATCCGGTGGCAAAACCCGCTCCGTCACCGTCGCGGCTCGGTACCGAGCCGCGGGCTTCAGCAGGCGGTTGTTCGAGACTTGATCTTTATGTTGGCCGCGAGCAGCCTCTGAAGCTCGCCGCGAAGCGAACGGAAGTCCACCGGCTTGGTCACGTAAGCGTCGAACCCGGCCCGCAGAGCTTTGTCGCGCCCCCCGTCTTGCGCAAACGCGGTGACCGCGACGGTGGGGGTGGCGGACAACCGGCGGTCCTCGCGCAGATGCTGCAGGACCGCGAATCCATCCAGACGCGGCATCTGCAGGTCCAGAAGAATGGCATCCGGATGGTCCCGGCTGGCGCTCAGGAGCGCTTCCCGGCCATCGCGAGCCTCCAGCACCTGGAAGCCCCACGCCTCCAGAAGGTCGCGCAACACTTCACGGCCATCGGCGTTGTCGTCGGCGACGAGGATGCTGGGCATTGGACGCCTCGTCACTATGCAGATGAAGTACCAAACATTCGGCGGACCGCCCTGTGACGGTCGCGGCTCGGTTTGCAGGATGTTACCGCGCCGCGACGGTAACGGAGAGGAGCAACTATCATCGAAAGGTGATCGCTGCACTCGACGCCACGCCTCTGGTGGAGCCCACCGGCGGCATCGCGCGCTACACCAGCGAGCTGAGCCAGGCGCTGGGGCGTTGCTTCGCGGACGACGCGTGGTGGCTGATCTCCGACCAGCCCGTGGCGCCACTTCCGGGAGCGCCGCCGAACCTGCGCGTCAGCGCCGCGCCGCGCAGGCGACTGGCCCGCCGCTGGTGGCTGTTCGGAGCGCGCGCGGAGATCCAGCGCCTCCGAGCCAGCGTTTTTCACGGGACTGATTTCGCCGTCCCATACCTCCCCGTCTGCCCCGCGGTGATGACCCTGCACGACCTTTCGCCGTGGGCGCCCTCACCAATTCGCGCCGTCAGTCCGCGGGTGCGGCGGCGAACGCCGGTGCTGCTGCGATTCGGTCTTGCCACCATGGTGATCACCCCCAGCGAGGCCGTGCGCCGCGGCGTCATGGAGCGCTTCCGCATCGCGCCGGACCGCATTGCAGTCACGCCGCTGGCGGCCGCCGAGTGCTTCCACCCCGTGCCCGGCGAACTGCCGCCGCGCCCATACTTCCTCTTCGCCGGGACGCTCGATGCCAGGAAGAACGTCGAGACCATCGTCGCGGCCTGGCGCGAAGTGAAGCAGGACTGCGAAGTCGACCTCATTCTCGCCGGACGCCGCCGCACCGCCGCCGTGCCGGACGAACCGGGTCTGACTGTGCGCGAGAACGTCTCCGACACCGAACTGGCTCGCTTGTATTCGAAAGCGACGGCCTTCCTTTTCCCTTCGCACTACGAAGGCTTCGGCCTGCCCGTGCTCGAAGCCATGCAGTGCGGCGCTCCGGTGGTTGCCTCGCGTGACGCGGCGGTGACGGAGGTGGCCGCAGATGCCGCAACGCTCCTCGATGCCACTGACGTGCGCGGCTGGAGCGAGACCATGAAGACGGCCCTTTCCGACGAGCCGTGGCGGGCGGCCATGCGGCAGCGCGGTTTTGCGCGCGCGCGTTCCTTCTCCTGGGAGCGCACGGCCCGCCTGACCAGGGAGGTGTATGCGGAAGCCATCGCCCGCTTCCGCCGGGAAGCCTAAACGCATCGCAGGAGCGCTCCGTCAGAAGGTATGAGATATTCGGCGTGTTGACCACTCGCTTACGCTCTTGGCTCGGTAACATGGAAACCGGGCCGCGACAGTCATGGAGCGGTCCGGCGACGCCGGCAAGCGGTTGTGCCGAACTTCTGTTTCTCTCCCCCGAGCCGCCGTACCCAGCCATCGGAGGAGGGGCCATTCGAACGGCTTCTCTGCTGGAGTTCCTCGCGCGCCGTTTTGCCATCGACCTGATTCTGTTTGCGGAGGACGGATCGCCGGACCCGGCCGCTTCGGTTCCCCGGCGCCTTGTTCGCCAGGTGTCGACGCTGCGCCTGCCCCAACACAGCAGGACCCTGCCTGCGCGAGTCGGGCGGAATCTCACTCGTTATCTGCACTCCCGGCCGCCGCTGATGGATCGCTTCTCGGGATTCGAGCGTCAGTTGTCCGAACTGCTCGCCGGTCACCATTACGCCGCCGGCGTGGTGGAGCATTTCTGGTGCGCACCCTACGTGAATATCCTGCGCCAGCACTGCGGAGAGGTCTGGCTGGATCTGCACAACGTCGAGTCGGTCTGGCACGCGCGGCTCGCCGGGGCGGGGAATTGGCTGGTCCGGCCGGCACTCCGGAGTTTTGCCGCCGCTTCCCGCAGGCTGGAACATGTGCTGCTGCCGCAGTTCTCCAAAATCCTCGTGCCGTCCGAGACGGATCTGGGCGCAGTGGCGGCGGCGGCCGGTGGCGTGCCGGTGACGGTCTATCCGAACGCGCTCCCATGGATCGACCCTCCCGCGCGTTCCGAGGAGGACGCGATCATCTTCACCGGAAACCTGGAGTACGCGCCGAACGTCACCGGGATATGCTGGTTCTACCGGCAGGTGTGGCCCTGGCTGCGCCGGTGGCGTCCGGGATTAGTCTGGCGTATAGTGGGTAGGAATCCACGGGGAATCCGGCGTTATATTGAGAGTGACCGCCGCATCGAATTGATCGGTCCGGTGGAGGATGCGATCGCCGAAATTGCCAGGGCGAAGGTGGCCGTGGTTCCGGTATTCGCCGGGAGCGGGACCAGATTCAAGATTATCGAGGCGTGGGCGGCTGGTACGCCGGTTGTATCTACCACGATCGGCGCCGAGGGACTCGGCGCGGAGCACGAACGCAACATCCTGATTGCGGATTCATCCCGCGACATGAGAGAGACAATTGCCGCGCTGCTTCGGTCGGATCAGATTCGGGCAACGGTCGGGGCCGCCGGCCGCGAGCTCTATCAGGAACGCTTCACCTGGGAGAGCGCCTGGCGGGCTCTGGAATCATCCGGCGCGCCTGGTAGTGTTGTAGGGTACTGAACGCTATACTGGTTGGTTGGCGCATGCGCTTTTCCGTTGACGCCCACGCGATTGGACAGCACCTCACCGGCAATGAAACTTACATCCGCAATCTTCTGAAAGGTTTTGCGCTGTGCGGTGAGGAGGCCGAGTTCATCGCCTACATCTCGCGATCGAGCGCGCGCGACGAAATCCCCGCCGGTTTCGCCGTGCATGAGGTGTCGGTGAATCCATTTGCACGGCTGGGATTCGATCTTCCCCGCCTCCTGCTTCGCCATCGTCCCGGCCTGCTGCACGTGCAATACACCGCTCCCGCCTTCACCGGCGTTCCCGTGGTAGTGAGCGTTCACGACATCAGCTATCTGTCGCACCCCCATTACTTCACCCGCGCGCGCGCCGTGCAATTGAACATCACCGTCCGCAGCACGGTGAAACGGGCCGCTGCGGTGCTTACCCCCAGCGAGTTCTCGAGGCGCGGCATCATTGGGGCCTACGGGCTGCCGGACGATGCCGTTCACGTGATCCCCAATGGCGTCTCCTCCACGTTCCGGCCGGTGGCGCGGGAGGTCGCCAGCCGCAAAGTGAGCGAGAAGTATGGCATCCCGGCGCCGTACATCCTCACCGTTGGCGATCTGCAACCCCGCAAGAATCACGCCGGGCTGTTCCGCGCGTTCGAGGATCTGATGCGCGAGTACCCTGCGCTTCCGCATCGCCTGGTGGTGACAGGCAAGCGCACCTGGTATGGCCCCAGAGTGTATCAGGCGGCGCGCGATTCGGCGGTGGCCAGCCGGATTCACTTCACCGATTTCGTGGACGACGACGATCTGGTGCTGCTCTACGGCGGTTGCGACCTGTTCGTGTTCCCCTCGTTCTATGAAGGCTTCGGACTGCCCATCATCGAGGCCATGGCCTGCGGCCGCGCGGTGGCCTGCTCGGACACCTCCGCCATGCCCGAGGTGGCCGATTCCGCGGCCCTGCTGTTCGACCCGTATCTGCCCGGCCAGATGGCTCGCGCCATGAGGGATCTGCTCATCGACAGCGAGCTGAGGGCCCGCATGGAGCGGCTCGGCCTGCAGCGCGCGGCGCAGTTCAGTTGGCAGAAGACGGCGGAACGGACGTTGCGCGTGTATCACGCGGTGGTGGGCAGCGAGCAGCCGCTGGGCGCGGCCGCCAGGACGACCGCGGTGAGCCCCCGATGATCCGCCCGAGACTCATTCTTCCCGTTCTGCTGGCCGCGCTCGCACCGGTTTATGGCGCTTCCGCCGCCGCGCCGACGTCTTCCGAGCAGTTGCGCTACAACGTCAACTGGCCCAGTGGGCTGAGCCTCGGCGAAGCGTCGCTCAGCTTCACGAAGACGCCCGCCTCCGCGGACCAGCCCGGCAGGATCGAAGGCGAACTCACGCTCGACGCATCCATCCCCGGCTTTCACGTGACCGACCGATACAGCTCGCGCGCAAGCGCCGACTACTGCTCGGTCCGCTTCGACAAGAAACTCAGGCACGGATCGCGCCAGGCCGACGAAGCGATGAACTTCGATCAGCAGCACATGACGGCATCGCGCGAAACCCTGACCGCGTCCCACGAGCTGGTGCCGGGGGTGGATCTCGGCAAGTCCCAGGTGAGCGTGCCTGCGTGCGCCAAAGACGCGCTGACGTACCTCTCCTTCCTGCGCAACGAGCTGGCCGAGGGCCGGCTGCCGCAACCGCAGCCCGTGTTTTTCGGCGCCGCGTACGACGTGTGGGTGGATTTCCGCGGAACCGAGACCGTCAAGGTGGGCGACGCTTCCCTCGAGGCCGACCGCGTGAATATCTCGTTGCGCGGTCCCGCGTCCGAGTTGAGCCTCACTGTCTTTTTCGCCCGGGATGCGGCCCGCACGCCCGTGGTGTTCCGCGTTCCGCTCGCCCTCGGCACGTTCTCCATGGAGCTGGCGAAGCCGTGAAACGCCTGGCCGCCCGGCCCTGATCCGATGCGGGTCGCGTTCTTCTCGCCATTGCCGCCCGCCCGAAGCGGCATCGCCGATTATTCCGCAGCTCTGCTGAACGAACTGGAGCAACTGGCCGAGGTCTCTCGAATTCCCGCGCTGCCGCCCGATTTCGACCCCGCCGGTTACGAAGTTTTCCTCTATCAGATCGGCAATAATGCCGACCATGCGTTCTGCTACGAAGCGGCGCTCCGCTGGCCCGGCGTGGTGGTGCTGCACGAGGCCAATCTGCACCACCTCATCACCGACCTGACCATCCGCCGCGGCGACTGGGACGGCTACCTGCGCGAGGTGGAATACAACGGCGGGCCCGTGGCGCTGGCCTGGGCGAAGCGCTATGTGCGCACTCTCGAGCGCGGCCCCGATTACGAAGGCGTTCCCATGCTGCGCACGCTGCTGGGGAGCGCGCGCGGCGTGATCGTACACAGCCGGTTCGTGGAGTGCGAGGTGCGCAAGGCGGGCTTTGCCGGTCCCGTGGCGGTGATCCCGCACGGGGCGTGGTTACCTCAGCGGCAGGACCATCTCGGCTATCGCCACCGCCTCGGCCTCGACGAGACCATGCCGCTCATCGGCGTGTTCGGCTACCTGAAACCGTACAAGAGGATCGCCGAATCTCTGCGCGCGCTGCAGCGCCTGGTGCAGGTGGTCCCCGCGGCGAAAATGATCCTGGTGGGCGAGCCGCATGCGGAGCTGCCGCTGGAATCGCTCATCGACTCGCTGCGCCTGCAGCCCTGCGTGCGCGTGCTCGGCTACACCAGCATCGACGATTTCAACGGCTACTTGTCGGCGTGCGACGTGGTGCTCAACCTGCGCCATCCCACCGTGGGCGAGAACTCCGGCACGCTGATGCGCGCCATGGGCATGGGCAAGCCGGCGCTGGTTTCCGCTACCGGGTCCTTCAGCGAGCTCCCCGATGACGTCTGCCTCAAAGTGCCCATCGACGCCACCGAGGAGGACTTTCTTTTCGAGTATCTCAGCCTGCTGGTGTCGCGGCCGACGCTGGCCCGGCAGATGGGCGAGAAGGCGCGGGAGTGGGTGGCGCGGGAGTGCTCCTGGCCGCTCGCCGCGCGCCGGTATCTCGACTTCCTGGAGACGGTGGTGCATGGCGGGGCGGGCGCTCCTAATTCGGTGACGGGCACCGAATTTCCGCACCGGGAACCCGCTGAGAACGCGTCACTGGTTGCGGCGGAATCTCGGTGCCCGTCACCGAATTGCCCCGACCAGCCCGACGAGGGCGTCAGCCGCGACTCCGGGGAGCCGCCCCACCAGGTCGAGCCGCCACACAAGGTCGAGCCGCCCCACAACGTCGAGCCGCCCCACCAGGTCGAGCCCGAGCCACCCGCCGAGGAAACGTCCCATGAGCCGCGCCCCATAGACAAGAAGTACATCCTCGGCTGGACCTCCGACGAGGACGGCACGAAGCAGTACGCCGAGTCGCACCTCGACCGGCTCACCAGAACCCTCGATCTCACGCCGCCCGGCGGCCCCGACGACCGCATTCTCGAGATGGGCTCCTACCTCCAGATCACCGCCGCGCTCAAGACCAGACTCGGCTACGGCGAAGTTCGAGCCTGCTACTACGGTCCGGCCGGCCGCAAAGCGCACAAGCGCGTCCAGTCGGTGGACGGCGAAGAGTTCGAGTGCGAGGTGGATCTGTTCAACGCCGAAACCGACCGGTTCCCTTACCCCGACGAGTACTTCTCCACGGTGCTGTGCTGCGAGCTGATCGAGCACCTCAAGGCCGATCCGATGTACACCATGGCGGAGATCAACCGCGTGCTCAAGCCCGGCGGGCGCCTGCTGCTCACCACGCCGAATGTCATCTCGTTTCGGGCCATCGCGGGCATTCTGCAGGGCTACCATCCCGCCTTCTTCCCCGCCTACATCCGGCCGGACGCCACCGGCCACGCCGATGCGCGCCACAATCGCGAATACGCCCCCATGGAGGTGGCCTTCCTTCTGCGCGATGCCGGCTTCGAAACCGAATCCATCACCACCGGGCCTTTTCTCGGCGAGCCGAAACCCGAGTTCGGCTGGGTGAAGCACCTGCTGGAGCGTTATCAGCTTTTCACCGAATTGCGCGGCGATGACATCTACGCGCTCGGCCGCAAAACCGGGCCGGTGAAGGACCGCTACCCGGCGTGGCTCTACAGCGGAGGAGAATGAAAGCCGCCTGGAGCGAAGTGCGCACCGCGGCCAGCGGCCTCAAGCTCACCGTCGACCTGGCGCTCGCCAGCCAGGCCGGCTTCATCGGCTGGCAATTCTACGATCCCGACACCAACCGCTTCATCCAGGAGGGCGAGTGGACCCCCGCAGCCGCCGGCGGCACCAGCCTGATCATCGAGTTTCCTCCCGAACCCGGCGGCTACCGCATCTACCTGTCGACGGTCAGCGCGGAAGAGGGCTGGTCCTACATGCGCGGCGAGCCGTTCGTGGTGGTGGATGCGGTGGTGGATGCGGCGGTGAATGGTCCGGCGGTACGGGTCCTGAGCCACGAAGTCTGCACGCTGCGGCGTCTGCGCTGGCGCGCCCTCCGGCGTGCCGTGCCGAAGCTGTTCACCGTGCCGGTGGCCAGTTTGTGGCGCAACCGCATGCTGCTTCGGTCCATGGTGAAGCGCGACATCCTGACGCGCTACCGCGGTTCCATGGGCGACGTTTTCTGGACCGTCCTGAACCCGCTGCTGCTCATGCTCACCTACTTCTTCGTGTTCGGCGTGGTGCTGCGAACGAAGTTTGGCGCGGATCAGTCGCGCTCGGCCTACGTGCTCTACTTCCTCGCCGGCATGCTGCCCTGGCTGGCCTTCAGCGAAGCGGCGGGCCGCGCGCCGTATATCATCCTGGAGCACCGCAACTGGGTCAAGAGGCTGGTCTTCCCGCTGGAGACGCTGCCGGCCATCCCGGTGATCTCCGGCATGGTCACGGAAGTGTTCGCGGTGGCCATCTTCGTCACCGTGCTGTTTGCCTTGCACGGGCACGTGCCCCTCACCGCGTTCTGGTTGCCGGCACTGGTGATCCCGCAGATCCTGTTCACGGTGGGCCTGGCGTGGTTCCTGGCCGCGCTGGCGGTGTACATGCGCGACCTCGGCCAGATCAACGGCTTTCTGCTGACGATGTGGTTCTTTCTCACGCCCATCTGCTATCCGGTCACGGCCATGCCGCAGGGCTATATGTGGCTGCTGGGGAAGAATCCGATGTTCGTGCTGGTGCAGGCGTATCGCGACGTTCTGCTGGACGGCCACTCGCCGTCCGCGCTGCCGCTGGTCAAATTATGGATATTGGCGCTGGTGGTCTTCTTCGCCGGCCACGCCTGGTTCTACAAGCTGCGCAAGACCTTCGCCGACATCATCTGAAATTCGGTGACGTTCACCTCATTTCCCAATTGCGTCACCCTCCAGCATCCTGCGCGCGCCCGCTTCGATGTCTCGCCGGATCTTGTCCTCGGGCAGGAACTTCGCCACGATGCCCAGGTCCACGTCGATGGTCACGTCCTTTTCGGCCACCAGCACCGTTCCGCGGATGGGAGCCGTGAACGGCCCCATCTTCCCCGTGAACGAGAAGCTCATCGTATTCGCGTTCCAGCTCCGCTCAAGTTCGCGAATCTCCACCCCCGCGCTGCCCGCGCCGCGGAAAAGCTGCTCGGCGCCCTCGTTGACCAGGCGGATTGCCTCCGCCTGCCCTTTGTCGTGTGCAATGGTGACTCGCATGTGGACAGCTACTTGTGCTGCGTCTCCCAGTCGTACTGGATGTGCGGATCGTTGTAGCCAATGCGCCCTTCGTCCTGCGGGTCGTAAAAGCGGTCGGTCAGATACACCAGCATGGCCGGGTCTTCGCCGATCACCTTGTAACCGTGTCCCACGCCGGGCGGGATCAGAATCTGCCACGGCCGCAGCACGCCGGCGTACAGGGTGTTGCGAACGCCCCACGTGCGCGAGCCCCGCCGCAGATCCACCAGCGCCACCTGGAACATACCCTGCACCGGAAGCCAGCAATCGGTCTGGTGCTTGTGAAAATGGAACGCCTTGATGGTGCCCGGATAACTCAGCGCGGCGGAGATCTGCGTGCTCTCCAGGGGGAACTCGCGAGTCAGATCGGCGCCCAGACGGGCCACCTCCAGAAAGTAGCCGCGATCGTCCGGCCACACGCTCACCGGATTCACGCGCACGCCCTCGATGAGATCCGCCGAGTCGGGCCGCGTAATCAGCTTGCCAATGCCGGGCTCGCACGCGAGCGCCGCCAGCTCGATCTGAGCGCCCGCGCTCATCCGGCCACCACCGCGAGATTCCTCTCCTGCACTGCCTTCCTTTGCTCGGATACCAGGTTGCTCGCCCGCAGCAGCGACTCGAAGGTGCCCGCATCCGTCCACCACCCGTCCAGAAACGAGAACGTCATGGTCTTCTCGCGGATGTACGCGTTGTTGACGTCGGTGATCTCCAGCTCGCCACGCCCGGAGGGCACCAGCGTGTGGATTTTCTCGAACACCGTGGCGTCGTACATATAGATCCCGGTCACGGCGTAATCGCTCTTCGGCTGCTTCGGTTTCTCTTCAATGCCCACGATGCGCTCGCCGCGCAGTTCGGCCACCCCGAAGCGCTCCGCATCGGGCACCTGCTTGAGCAGAATGCGTGCGCCACGGGGCTGTTCCTTAAACGCCTTCACGGCCTCGGCGATGTTCCCCTCGATGATGTTGTCGCCCAGGATGACGCAGATCTTGTGACCGTCGGCGAAGTGCTCGGCCAGATCCAGCGCCTCGGCAATCCCGCCTTCGCCTTCCTGGTAGGTGAAGTCGAGGTGCTTGAGGCCGAATTCCTTCCCATTGGCCAGCAAGCGCAGAAAATCGCCCGCATTTCGCCCGCCGGTGACCACCAGGATATCCCGGATACCCGCGTCCACCAGCGTCCGGATCGGGTAATAAATCATCGGCTTGTCGTAAACGGGCAGCAGATGCTTGTTGGTAATCTTGGTCAGCGGGAAAAGCCGGCTGCCGGTACCGCCTGCCAGCACAACACCTTTCATGGGCACCTCACGTTTTGGTAGTGTGTCACAACCTGCGCGCCGACTGGAAATCGGTGCCTCACAGGCTAAAGCCTGTGCCACCATGTGCTGACAAGCTTCTGATAACAGGTGGCACAGACTCTAGTCTGTGTCCGCACGGATTTCTAATCGGCGCCGTGCGCTCTACATCCCGCCTGATCCACTACCTAAGCTCACCATCATATCAGCGGCGGAAGTGGTCGTAGCCCCGCGGTTTGAGAGGCAACCCCATGAAGGTCACCCGTCCCGGCCGGTCCTTCCCGATCGTCCCAATCCGATGTCCCGGCACGCGCACGCGCGGCGGGGCGGTGTAGAGCAGCTCGTAATCCTCGCCATCATGGAGCGCCTGTTCCAGCGTGGCCCCCTCCAGCACCGGCAGCCCGCGGTCCAGCGTCGCGCCAACTCCGGAGGCCTTAGCGAGACGGTGCAGATCGAGCGACAGGCCATCGCTCAGGTCCATGCACGCCGTGGCCCTGCCGGCGAGCCTGCGCCCGATGTCGAGGCGTGGGACAATCTCGCGGCGGTGCGTCCAGCCGCCCAGCGGGCCGGACACATAGATCGCGTCACCGGGCTTCGCGCCCTCGCGCCGCAACGCCTTGCCTCTGGCCACCGACCCGCAGATCATCACATCGCACACCAGTTGCGGAGCGTGCGACAAGTCGCCTCCGGCCACCGCCGTCCCGGTCCGGGCCGCCAGCGCCTTCAGCCCGCGGTAGAAATCGCCGAACCATTTCTCGTCCGCCCACGGAGGGAGCGCCAGCGATACCAGACAGAAGCGCGGCGTGCCACCCATGGCCGCGATATCGCTCAGCGAGCGCGCCAGCGCCCGCCGTCCCAGCGACCGCGCATCGTGATCGCGCCGGCGGAAATGTACGTCCTCGATGAAAAGGTCGGTGGTGTAGAGCAGGTCCTCGCCAGCGCGGGGCCGGTAGATGGCGCAGTCGTCTCCAATGCCTTTCACCAGGCCGCGCGCGCGCGCGGTGGGGCCGATGCGCGCGACGAGTGCGTCCTCGGACAGGCGCATCTCAGGACACCTCGGCCATCACCAGGCCCGACGGCAGCTCTTCGCCGAAGATCTTGGCGGCGTCTTCCTCCGCCTCGCCTTCGAGCACCGGGAACAGCTCCTCGGGCACGGCGCGGCGCACCATGGCCATTGCCGCCGGAGCCAGATCGCGCGAGGTGTCGCCGGTCCGCCGCGCGATGGAGACCAGCGCGTCCGCCGACCCGGCCATGTTCGCCAGCACTTCCACCCAGCGCGTGGCCGCCGCCACCGGCAGCACCTGGTTGATGGGCCCGTAGAACAGCCGCCGCGCCCCCAGCCGCGCCAGACACCACAGCGCGGTCTCCCTCATCTCGCCCTTCTTCGCCATCGTCAGCAGCGCGTCGCCGAGCTGCGTTTTCGTCTGCAGGGGCAGCAGCTCCAGACTCGACGCCGCGCGCCACATCTCGCGCAGCAGGCTGCTGTTCAGCCGCTGCTTCTTCGGACCGTGCGGCATCAGCACCGGCGAGAGCCGCTGGAAGATGTCCGTCTGCTGATTGCGGTTCAGGCCCCCGGCCACGCGCCCCCAGAAGATCCACCAGTCGATCTCGTTCTGCACCTGGCTGCCAAAAGTCAGCCCCGCGGCGTAGATGCGGCGGACCTGTTCGATGCGCCACTCGTCGCCGGGGAAGCCGAAGCCTGGCCGCAGGCAGAAGCCGCACAGGTTCAGCCAGCGCAACTCCAGCGCCGCCGATTTCCGCCGCCCGTCGGCCAGCTCGAGCATGCGGTCGGCAAGCTGACGGATGGCCGACAGCGGCCACGAGTTCCGGCCCAGCGCCAGCGTCTGCTCCAGCTTGCCGGGCAGCTCCGGCGCGGCCAGTTCGCCGGTCTTGAACGTGGCGTCCAGCAGTGCCACCGCGCGCGCCAAAGCCTCCTCGCTCACCACCGCAGCCGGTTTCGCGCCCGCCTTCGCCGCTGTCGCCTTGCGCAACTCGAACTGCAGCCGCCAGCGATGTTCGCTGATTTTCGAATCGGCCCACACCTCCAGCGTGCCCACCTCGGTGAGCCGCGCCCCCAGCTTCACCGGAATCAGCCGCTCGCCCTGCCTGCCGAACCGGATGACGGCATTCAGCGGCGCGTGCAGGTGTAAATCGGGAATAGAGGTGACGTTCACCTCATTTCCGATTTCGTCGTCCACCCGCGTCAGCGAGCTGTACAGGCGGAACGACACTGGCTTGTTGGCCACCAGGTGCAGGCTTTCGTCCTCCAGCTCGATGGTGCGGCCTTCCTCCGATCCGCGCGGCACCAGGCAAACCAGTTGCTCGTCGCCCACGCCGATGTAGTACGTTCGCGGCAGCCCCCCGCGCACTAGCAGCCCCGCGCCGGTGGAACGAACGTAGGAATAATACGCCGCGCCCACCGCAACCGCCAGATCCAGGTCCTGGTTCTCCAGAATCAGCGGACGCTTGCCGTGCCAGCGCTCCATGACGTCGGCCACGCGCGTGCGGCAAATCTCCGGGATGAAAAAGCCGCCGTTGAACAGAATGGCGTCGGGCCGGGCATCCTCGTTCGAATGCAGGAACGCCGCCAGGTGCCGCGTCACCGCCGGGTCGGACACGTAGGGCAGGCCGAGCTCGCGGAACAGGCTCCGCTTCTCCTCCTTCGGCTGGTCACGCAGCTCGCAGAATGGCAGGAATCCGTCGAGGGTCAGCTCCAGCGCCTCTTCGCGCAGGATCTCGGCGCGCAGCGTGCCGCCCACCAGCGACGACCCCGCCCCCAGCACCGTGATCTCCACGCTCTTCAAATCCGGGTTCGCCAGCAGCCGCTCCTTGGCCGCCGCGCATTGCCGCTGCAGCGCGCTCCGTTGCCGGATGGAGAGGGGACGCTGCAGCTTGGCCTCCACCAGCCAGGCCAGCGTCAGATCCAGATTGTCGCCGCCCAGCAACAGGTGCCTGCCCACGGCGGTACGCGTGAACTCCACCCGGTCGCCCTGCCGGCCAACGCGAATCAGCGTGAAATCGCTGGTGCCGCCGCCGACGTCGCACACCAGCACCAGCATTCCGTCGGTGAGGCTCTTCCCGGATTGGGTGAGGTGGTTGGCGATCCACGAATAGAACGCCGCCGCGGGTTCTTCGATCAGCGTCAGATTCTCGATGCCGGCCTCGCGCGCCGCCTGCACGGTGAGCTCCCGCGCTTCCTCGTCGAAGGAGGCAGGCACCGTCAGCACCACCTCCTGCGCGGCCAACGGCTGTTCAAGACGCGCGGCGTTCCAGGCGTCGCGGATGGCGCCCAGGATTTGCGTGGAAACGTCCACGGGCGACAGCACCCGCCCGCCCTCCTGCGCGTCCCAGGGCAGGATCTTCGCGGTGCGGTCCACGTCGGGGTTGGAGAGCCACGACTTTGCCGAGTGTACCGAACGAGTGGGCACCAGCGCCCCCTGCTCGCGCGCGTGCGTGCCGATGTACATCTTGTCGTCGCCGATGTAGAGGAACGAGGGCAGCGTGCGCAGCGGCTCCACCTGGTTTTGCGCGACGTTTTGCGGGATGGGCAGGATATGGATGGGCGGGAAATCGGCATCTTCCGCTTCCACCGGGTCGACGAAAGCCAGCGCCGAGTTGGTGGTGCCGAGGTCAATTCCGATGTTCATCGCCCCTACTCGATCTCGATTTCGGCGGGAGCGATGATCTCGGCCTTCTGCCCCGCGGCGAGCGCGGGCAGGTCGACACGGCTGGCGCGCCACCCCTTGTGCCGCAGCGTCCCTCCCGCTGCTTTGCCGGACGCCGGAACGTTGCCCAGCAGCTTCACGATATTCGGCTCCGGGGCGTCGAGCTTCGCCCAGGTGCCCTCCACGCCGTCGATCACCGGCACAAGTTGCAGGTGGCGGGTGAGCGCGGCGCGGGCCTGTTCATGCAGGTTGCGCACGGCGGCGCCCACCTGATCGTCGGCGTAGCCGGAGATGTCTTCCATCAGGAAATCGAGCAGGCGCGCATCGCGCTGCAGGATGGCCAGCAGTTGCAGCGCGCCATCGGAAGCGCGGACCTGTGACGCCGCTTTGGGCGGTGGGGCGGCTTTCGCGGGCGTGAATCCGTAAGACTTCGCGATGTCCGCCGGCAGCCGGCCGCCGAACAGGATGGAAAAGAAACCGCGGATCGCAAAACTGAGTCGCTTCATGTAGCTCCGCACTTCAGCATAGCGTGTGGAGAAACCCGGATACGTGGCAGCCACGTTGGCCGCGCCAAGCAACCGGACGAGCTTTGGACCCCTGGCGCGCGTCGCCCGCTCCGCCGATCCCACGGACGATTCTCACCTGAACCTGCGTAAGCGAACAAGCAATCGGTCACTCGATGGCACGCACCTGGCGGCCGGAGACGAAGAACCTCCTCTATTCTATGCTTATTCTTCCGGGGAGTATGCCGTTGAGCACGCTCGACACGTCGTCGAACATCTCTCGTTGGAACGCGTACGTGACGTTCTTGTGTTTTGATTTTATCTTAAATCGACTGCATCCGATCGGAAGCGCTTTTCTTTTCAAGACTACGGCCGATATGTCTTCATAGTTTATGGCGAGATTATTTCTCGATGATGCCAGAATTTGATCGATCGTTCTCTCCTGGCCGTGTATTTGCTGGGCCCTCTTGGCGGCGACATTCTGTGCTATCAGTCCCCCCACAATCCCCCCGGTAGCGAATGCCGCGGCCGTGGCTGCCGATTTCATCACCGATTCTATGACGATTCTCCTATCCGTGATATGCAGATTCATGAAGCCACCCCAGAGAGTATCCGACGCCCGGAGAATCGTCGCCATGACAACTTCCCCGTCTGCACCGGGCGTGGCAGAATTGCCCGCAACACCATCGGGGGCCGGTACCGTCTCAATAGCCGGCTCTCCAGGCGCGGTTGTGCGGCCAGGCGTGTCGACGTCATTGCCTCGCGAACCTGCGGCTGGAGACGGAACTCGCCGGGTATCGCAAGCAGTGCAAAAAACGTCGTCACTTTGCACTTCGTTCCCACAGTTGGTGCAATCGGGCATTTTCACCTCCGGGCGCTCACGCGGTCACGGTCATTATACATGTCACCGGCGACGGCGCACCCGGTTACCCCCGCAGAATGCCCATTTCCTTCGCTACCTGGGCCAGAATCCGGGCGGCGCGGTCCAGCAAATCGCGGGTGTGCGCCGCCGTGACGATGGTGCGAATGCGCGCGCGGCCTTCCGGCACGGTTGGATATCCAATGCCCGTGGCCCACACCCCGTTTTCGAACAGGCGGCGCGAGAATTCGTGCGCGGTGCCGGCTTCGCCCACAATAATGGGCGTGATGGGGGTCTCGCTGGCGCCGGTGTCGAATCCCGCGCCGCGCAATGCGTCCTTGAAGTAGCGCGTGTTGTCCCACAACTTCTCGATGCGTTCGGGCTCGCTTTCGAGTAGGTCGAACGCGGCCAGACAGGCGCCCACCACGGCGGGCGGATGCGAGGTGGAGAACAGGAACGGCCGCGCGCGATGATACAGATACTCGATGAGATCGCGGCTCCCGCAGACGTATCCGCCCAGTACGCCGACGGCCTTGGACAGCGTTCCCACCTGGATGTCCACGCGCCCGTGCAGGTTGTAATGGTCTACGGTCCCGCGGCCGTTGCGGCCGAGAACGCCGGAGGAGTGGGCGTCGTCGATCATCATGATGGCTCCGTGGCGCTCGGCGATGTCCACCAGCGCGGGCAGCGGCGTGATGTCGCCATCCATGGAGAACACGCCGTCGGTGATCAGCAGCTTGCGGCCGGGCTGGTCTTTGAGAACATCGCGAAACAGGGCGTCGGCTGCGGCGGTGTCGCGATGCGGGAAGACATGGATCTTCGCCCGCGACAGGCGGCAGCCGTCGATGATGCTGGCGTGGTTCAGGGCGTCGGAGACGATGTGATCCTCCGGACCGAGGATGGCCGAGACCGTCCCGGCGTTGGCGGCAAAGCCGGACTGGAAGACGACGCACGCCTCCACCTTCTTGAAGGCGGCGATGCGGCGCTCCAGCTCCACGTGCAGATCCATGGTGCCGGAGATGGTGCGCACGGCGCCGGAGCCCGCGCCGTACTTCGAGGCCGCGTTCACGGCGGCTTCCACCAGCCTGGGATGATTGGCCAGGCCCAGGTAGTTGTTGCTGGCGAGATTGATCACCTCGCGGCCGTCCACCCGCGACACCGGTTCGCAGGCGGATTCGAGCACCCTCAGGCGCTGAAACGTGCCGGCCTTCCGCCAGGCGTCCAGTTGCTCGCCAAGCCAGGAGAGAGGATTCGCCGTGGTCATATGGTTTCCTGAACCAGTATGACTCCGGGGAATGCTGCCATGCCTCGCAGCGAAAGTCCCTGCTCGTCCAATGCGGGGACAGGCACGAAGCTTCCGCAACGACCCGCATTCGTCGCCCGTCCCCGAATTGGCCCACAAGGAACGCGGCTGGCGCCGCGTGTCCCGGGTCACTTCCAGTTGTTCAGTTCTCGGGTGAGGCTGGCGCGGACGGCGATGAACTCGGGGTCGTCAAAACGGTTGCGCAGCTCGCCCGGGTCGTTGTCGAGATCGTACAACTCGCCTGGACCATCGCCGCGCAGGACCAGTTTGTAGCGGCTGTCCCGAGCCATCGAGGTGCCTTCGAGCGCCGCATATGCCCGGTCGTGCCAGGGCTGTTTTTTCGGATACTTCTGGTCGAGCACGGCGCGCGCCAGGCTGCTGCCCGACACCGGCGGAACGGGCGCGCGGGTCAGCTCGCAGATCGTCGGCAGCACGTCGCACAGGCTCACCACCTCGGGACGCACCGACCCGGGAGGCACGCTAACCGGCCAGTTCCAGAACAGCGGCACGCCCACCACTTCCTCGAACATGTTCGGCGGCGTGGAGGCGCGGCCGTCGCCCCAGAGCCCGTGGCGGCCGAGCAGCACGCCGTTCGTGCCGGCGACCACCAGCAAAGTGTTGTCGGCCAGACCCCGCTCCTGCAATTTCCGCTGCAACAGCGGGAACTGATCGTCGCAGGCCGCAATGGCCGCGGCGGCCTCGCGAAGACGCGCGACGATGGACTCAAACGCTTTCTTGTCGGTGGCGTTGCCAGCCGCGGGCATCCACCCGGTCTCGGTGAACAAGCTGTCCGCGAATGGCTGCCGGTACTTCTCCGGCGTTTTGCCTGCTTCGCGCAGGGGCGTGTAGCGGGCCACCGCGCAGAATGGCTGACCGGCAGTTTGCTGGTCGAGGAAGCGCAGCAGCCGATCGCTCACCGAGGCCATGTCGCCGTCCACGACCGAAGCGGTGCGGTACCCGCGCGCGGAGAGCACCTTGTCCAGCCTGTTGACGGGGCCCGCGGCCGCAATCTGCATGGGCGACAGGCCGGTGAGCAGCGTGTCGAAGCCAGGCTGCGCCACGGGTACGGCGGAAAAGGCATGCACGAATCGCGTGCCGGTGCGGGCAATCAGATCCAGGTTAGGCGTGTGCAGATCGCGAGCGCCCTGTACACCGGTCATCCACGCGCCCAGGTCGTCGATGGCCACCAGCACGATGTTGGGCGGAGCCTGAGTCCGCACCGCCGCTCTTGCGCCAGCCACGGCCGCCGCGCCGGCAAGGAATTGTCTTCGATTCAGCATATCGATCACAGTACGTCCGCGAACCCTCGCTTGAGATGTCGGAACAGGAACCCTCCCATGATAAACACAGCCACTGAGCACGCCGCCAGGATGGCGAGGTCCTGCGGATTGGGCACGCGCCAGGAAAACAGCCGGTCGCGATAGGCGCGCACCACGTAGGCCAGTGGGTTCCAGCGCACTAGGGGGTGCGCCCACGGTGGGAACCGCGACTCTTCGAGCAGGATGGGCGTGGTCCAGAACCACACCGTCAGCACCACGGACAGCATCTGCGCGGTGTCCCGGATGTAGACCTGAAGAGCGGCGACAATCCAGCCGAAGCCCACCGCCAGCAGCCCCAGCAGCACCATGTACAGGGGAAGGAGGAAGACCCAGGGGCTGAAGCGGCGCTCCCAGATGCCGATGGCGCCCAGCATTAACAACAGCGCCATCAGGTGATTGGCCAGCGAGGACAGGAACACCGAGACGGGCAGCACTTCGGCGGGGAACACGGTCTTCGTGATCAGGCCGGCGTTCTCCACTACCGAGGCGGCCGAGCGCGTGACGGCCTCCTGGAACAGCAGCCACGGCAGGAAGCCGGCAAAAAGGAAGAGCGTGTAATTCCGGGTCACTTCGCCCGGGCGCAACTGCACGTGCAGACAAGCCTGAAAGACGAAGGCGTAGCTCAACAGCATGACCAGAGGGTGAATGAAACCCCACAGCCATCCCACGGCGGAGCCGACGAAACGCTGCTGGAAGTCGCGGCGCACTAACTGGAACAACAAGGCGCGGCGTTCCACCAGGATGTGCGCGAAGTGCCGGCCGGGGATGGACATGGATGGTGTAACCATCAGTGTACTGCGGGGTTGGGGGCGGGCAGGGGGCGGATTGGGTTCTTCCGAAAACACAATGCGCACAACCTGTTTTCAATCACTTGCATTGGCTCCTCTGATCGGTCGGGACAAAGGCGACGCCGCGGCATTTTCATGGGCGGGGATGAACGGTCCCGCTCATGGGCGGTTTCGTTTCGTAATGCGGGATCGCCGGGTGGTTGGGTCGGCCCCTCGTGGATTTGTGCGTCGCTGGACATGCCGCATTGACGGTAGCACGGGGCGGGCGGGGTATACGGGGCGATGTGTGGAAGCGGTTGTGCAATGTGGTGTTTAGCTCGCGCGAGTTGGCGTGAACGCCCCGGCGGAATGGTCACAGTAAAGTGTGCGCGGGCCGCCCAGCACTGCAATCTGACTCGCCACCAAGGCCCGGATTGTCGGAGGGCTTGCTCGCCGTCGCGCGGTTCCACGCGACCGTGCGCGAGATCGCTTCCGTTGCATTCCAGCGTACCGCATTGCGGTATACTATCGAATGGTGGACGGTGCCCCTGAAATCACGGTTCTGCAGTTGCCGAAGTTCAAGGCCGAGGCCACGGAGCTGATCGGAGCGGACGGCATCGAGGCGCTGGCCGTTTACTTGATTGACCGTCCGGACGCCGGAGACGTGATACCGGCCGCCGGGGGAGCACGGAAACTGCGATGGGCCGCGAAGGGGAAAGGCAAGCGCGGAGGCGCACGGATCATCTACCTCTACGTGGTCATCGCCGCACGCATCTACCTGCTCCGATGTTATGCGAAGAATGTCAGAACAGATCTGACTGCGGATGAAAAGAAACAAATACGGCAGATCGCCGCTTGTCTAAAAGGAGTGCAATAGAATGCCAGCGAAATCGGCTGCGAAGAAGGCGACCTTTGGGGCGGACCTGATCGAGGGAATGAAGCTGGTGCTGGCGCATGAGCGCGGCAAAGTCGAACTGGAGCAGGTCTGGCCGAAGCCTGTCGACGTCAGGGCCATTCGCAAGCGGGTGAAGATGTCGCAGACTGAGTTCTCCCGAGCCTATGGCATCAGCAAACGCGCTTTGCAGGAGTGGGAGCAGGGCGGGCGTCAGCCGGATTCGGCCGCACGCGCGTATCTGACCGTCATCGCGAAAGAGCCGGTGGTGGTGCGCCGCGCACTGGCCAGTGACCAGGGTGCGTAGCGACCGTCTGCGGGGATGGCTGATTATTTCAAGACTGGTGGAGTAGCCGAGCCGCGATTGTTAGAGAGAGGGCCATTCTCGAAGGAGGCACGAAGTTTCCGCGGCGACCGGTGGATTGTTCCCGGCGGCTTCCCGATGTGGAAATTCGTCGCCCCTCCCCGAATTGAACGGCCGACCACTTTCTTGAGTGCGCCTGCCATCGGCTTGTGCGTGCGGGCGACAGCGATGCGGCCAGCATGCCAGGACCCTGTCCGGCCGGGCCGTCCTCATCCGCTGGCGTGCGCGATTACACCTGCCAGCCCATCCGTGTCCGTAGTTCAGCGATCTGCGCGGTGTGATGCCGCCCGTGCCAGGCGTGCATGGGCAGCGTGGCTTCCACGGTGAACGTCCCGCGTTGGGGGTGGCGCAGCGTGCGTCCCCATTCCGCGGGGCGCAATGAGCGGAACAGTGCGACCCACCGCCGGTGCAATCCGTCCAGCAGCAGGAGGGAAGGTTCAATCGGGCCCGAGCGAGCGTCCTCCAGTTCGGCCCAGCGGTCCTCGTCCCACGGGGTGACCACCGGGTCGTCTTCGGTGAGCGCGAGGCGGGTGCGGATGTACCAGTTCAGGTGGCTGTCGGCAAGGTGATGCACAACCTGACGAATAGTCCAGCCTCCGGGCCGGTAGGGCGTCTCGAGCCGGGTTGCGGAGAGGCCGGCGGTGGCGAGACCAAGCAGGCCCGGAGCCTGTTCCATCTGCGACAGGAACTCGCGCCGGTCATCGCCGGTGATTTGAAGAGGGGGCTGAAACGGGCCTATGGGATAGCGTGGATCGGACACATACCACTGTAGCCAGGCGGCTGGAAAACAGGGCGGACGCTCATAACTGGTAAAGAGGCGTAGTGAGCGTCCCCCGCCGTGCTTCGGCCTCGGTCAACGGCATATAGCGGGACCAGAGTTCTTCGGCCATGCCAGCCTGGAGATTGGCGCGCAGCATGTAGGCGCCTTCCCGCAGTCCGCGCCAGACCCGGGTAGGCCTACACTACATCGACGGCTCAGAATCCGCGATTGCAGGCAAAGAAGTTGTCCCGCCTGAACCCCGAAGAATCGCTCGAATCGGCGGGACCGTGACGAACTTCGGGTAGCAAATCTGATGGCGAGGGGCCAGGAGAGGCGCGCTATCCCTGGCGCCGCGTCTGTCTTCGTCCCGGCGGATAAGGGTCACCTCATAACTCGACTGCCCCCGAACTGGACCCTATGCCTTCAGATGTTCCGGGTTGGTGCGCTTGCGCTGCTTCTGAACGCCGTCGAAGATTCCGTTGAAATCGCGGAACAGCGCCTTGTAGTTCTCCGGGTTCCGATACTCTTTCTTTTGGTAGCCTTCCCGCAATTCCGCCAGCTCCTCCACCGATGCCCAGCCGGTGGTCAGCGCGTAGGCATAGTAAGGGTACTCGCGCGGGACGTTTCGCGCCACCACCACGTTGATCCGGCGCCCCAGCTTGCGCGCGGCGTACACGCGGTGGATGCCGTCGTTGATCAGCAGGACGGTGCGGCCGTCGGGTTCCACGGATTCCTCTACTACCGGCGGCAGAAACGGAATCGGCGGCTCGGTTGCCGGATCGGCGTCGTCCGGCCAGAACAGGATGGCGCCACGCAGCGCGAAGACGTCGATCCCCAGCCGGGCAAACGCGTCGTGGACGTCGAGGATGGCCTGAACGCCGTCCTTCAGAACGTAGCGCTGCGCCGGGGTCAGCCAGTCCGTGTCCGCTTCGATGATCTCGAGCGTTGCGTCGCGGTACACCTCGGGGCGGTCGAAGCCGCGCAGGCAGGTCCGTTTGAGCCGCCTCAGCAGCTCGTCTTCGCTCAACAGCTCGTACTTGCGAATCTCCATCTCACTCCTTCCCGGCGCCCGGCAGCTCGAAGCCGCGCAGATCGCCAATCGAACCCAGCGTGACATCCGGTGGCGGCGTGCGGCCATTCAGAACTCGCACGAGTGCGTCCTTCTCCTTGGCCGGACGATGCAGCACCCAGACCGTGCGCATTCCCAGTTCGATGGCCGGCAGAATGTCGTTGTCGTAAGTGTCGCCCACCATCACCGCCGCGGCGGGTTCCACACCGAGCGCACCGAGCGCCAGCCGGAAGAACGCCGCGTCGGGTTTCATCAGGCCGGTCCGAAATGAGAGGAACTGCGGACACTGCGCGGCTTCTTCGGGAAACTCACGCTCGAAGTGCGCGTAGAATGGCGGCCAGATGTTCGACAGATAGCCCCGCGCGATGCCGGCCGCTTTGAGACCGGCGATGGCCTCGCGCGCGCCCGGCAGCACGAAAGCCTCCCGCAGTTGCGCATCCCACAGCGACCTCGCGGCTTCCACCGCCAGGGTCTTTTCGACGCCCAGCCGGGCGCTCACCTGGTGGCCGAGCTCTTCGGCGTCGCAAACCGGCGTGCGAAACAGCAGGCGCTCCAGTTCGGCTACCTTCTCCCGGCCGACCCCGAGCGCCTCCGCCAGCCGCCGCGCCGGACCCGCGGATGGCCCGTCGATCAGCGTGGACCCGATGTCGAACAGGACGATCATGGCTCGGTGGCGGCGCGGGCCCGGTCCGACTTCATCTGCATTTCTTTGCGGGCGAGCTCGCGCCCCAGATACAGCGCGTGCGAGATCACCGACAGCGCGCAGTCCCGCGCAAGCTGCCGCTCGATCTCTTCGGCCGACTTGCCACGGTACTGGTGGATGACCATTCCGTTGTGGGAGTGCTCCACCACCAGTTCCCACGTCGCCTTGTCCACGGTGATGGCGAAACTGCCGTGCGGGTCGAAGCGCGGCTCCGTCTTTCCCGTGGCCGGGTCCACCACGTCGTCGGTGGTCTTGCTTTCGGCGATGCACTTGGCCTTTTCCAGCGCTGGCAGATCCACGCTGATGGAGTGGCTGATCACCGTGATGGGGCCGATCCCCATGCCCGCGCTCTCCGCCACGAAGCGCTGAATCGCCATCAGGCCGTACACGTTTTTCGGCCAGGCCTCCATGGCGTTGTGCGAGCGGAACGTGGCGGTAAGGGTCAACTGGTTTTCGAAGCGCCGGAAGAAGGCGGAAACGAAGCACGGGCAGTTGGTGCCTTCTGGCAGATCTCGACTGTTGTCCCAGAGCGCGATGTAGGCGTGCCGCGATTCGGGCTCGTCGCGCAGGCGACGCGCGGCGATTTCCAGGGAATCCACCGTGTCGCCGTCATGGCGAAAGTAGCCGCGCAGGCGGTTGCCGTAGGTGTACCCAAGGTCGGCGGGTTTCGCCGGGTCCAGCATGCGCCGTTGGTAATCGTTGAAATCCTCCGGCGTGAAGCCGTAACCGCGAAGCAGTTCCTCCGATTCCTCCCGAGGCTTTTCGATCACCACCTTGACGTTCTGCAGCTCCAGCCTCTCTTCGGTGCCGCGGGTGCCGCCACTGCCGTGCTTGGCCACTTTGTTGCGGTAGCCGAAGCGAACCAGGCGGAAGATCAGCTCGGCCCAGGCTTCCATGGGCGTGTCGCGGATGATGGTGTGGCTGCGCGGCTCCGACGGGAAGCGCGCCACCACCGGCTCCGGGACTGCGGGTGGCGTCACGCGTTCGAGCGCGCACGGCTTCGGCGGCGGCAGGCTCGCGAAGAAGGCCCCGAACGCTCGCTTCGTTTCGGCATCGCCGATATCGCCGAGCACGGTGAACCGAGGCGGCTTCGCGTAGTCCGCTGGCTTGATCGCGCCGTCGATGTTGCGATTCGTGCCGCGGATGCGGAACGCCGTCGCGCCGAGGAATTCCACCTCCTCGATTCCATGCTCGAAGAAGTTCAGCAGCCACTCGCGCGATCCGGAGAGGTTCTTGCCGGCGATCAGGATGTGCCGGATCTGCGGGTTCCAGAGCAGGTTGCGCAGCATCTGCGGCAGGCCGTTCCCGTACAGGTTGGCGATCACCGCGATGCGCGATGTCTCCGGCGACAGATCGACGCTGGCGCTTTCGAGGACCCTGGCGACCGCGTCCACCTGCGACCACAGCGTGGCGATTCCGACGTCGCCGGCCGGGTTGACGATGCGCATCCGGTCCTTGTAGTACAGCGGCTCGAAGACCATGGCCAATAGGCATCATCGCACGGTGGGCGATTCTCGAAGGCCTGCAAACAGGTTCCGCCGACTCGGAGTATCCGAGCCCTCGATCTTGCACTTCAGTACGACACCGCGCCCAGTCTCCGGGCACGATTGACTCGGCGATCGGGAAAGCGCTACGGTAATCTCTAGCGCGAAGGGCGTATCCAGTCCGCGGAAAGGGCCGTGCCCACCTTCAGCAGTACGACTCAAGCCACGAACGTTCCTTCAGCCTGACTCGGGCGGACTCCAGGCGCAACCATGAAAGGAAGTTCGTAAATGAACACGACCAATCTCACGCCGCTACCGGCTCGCCCCAGCCTGGACCACTACAAGAAGCGGGCGAAGGACTTTGCCAAACTTTTCAAGTCAGGCGATGCGGAAATCGCGCAACGCGTCAGGAAACACCATCCTCGATCGAGTCAACTGCTCGATACCGGCATTCTGAGTGCGAGGTTCGCTCTGGCCGATGCTCAACTGGTGATTGCCCGCGAGCACGGCTTCGAAAGCTGGCCGAAGTTTGCGAAACACATCGAAGCTCTGACTCGCGAGAACTCACCGGTCTCAGGATTCGAACTGGCCGCGGACGCAATCGTCACCGGCGATGCGGCCGCCCTGATGCGCCTGCTGCGCGAAAACCAGGAATTGGTTCGAGCGCGCTCGACGCGCGCCCATGGGGCCACGCTTCTTCACTATGTGGGCGCCAACGGCTTCGAGGATTACCGCCAGAAATCCCCGAAGAACGCCGTCGAAATTGCGAAGATCCTGCTCAACTCCGGTGCCGAGGTCGACGCTGTAGCAGACATATATGGCAAGAGCACGACCCTGGGTCTGGTGGCGACGAGCGTCCATCCGAAACAGGCCGGCGTGCAAATCGCGCTGATGGCGACCTTGCTGGACTACGGTGCTGCCATCGACGGCCCACCGGGGGGATGGAGCCCATTGATCTCGGCGTTGCACAACGGGCGTTCCGAAGCCGCTGAGTTCCTCGCCGAGCGCGGCGCACGCCTTGACCTTGAGGGAGGGGCCGGGGTCGGACGTCTGGATCTGGTCGAGAGCTTCTTCAATGACGACGGCAGTCTCAAGGCGGGTGCCACGGCAGCGCAGATGAATGCAGGCTTCCTGTGGGCTTGTGAATATGGTCGAACGAGCGTTGTCGACTTCCTGGCGAGGAAGGGTGCGGATCTGCGTGCAGGAGAGAATACTGGATTGACCGGCCTGCACTGGGCGGTCGTTGGCGGACAACTGGGCACGATCCGGTTGCTTCTGGAATTAGGCGCCCCTCTCGAAGCGAAGAACGTCTACGGCGGGACGGTTCTCGGCCAGGCGCTTTGGTCTGCCATCCACGGCGACCCTGGGAATGACTATGTTCCGATTGTCGAGACGCTGATCGATGCTGGCGCACAGATACCACCCGGCTCGCTGAGCTGGCTGGCGGAGCAGGAGGAGCCCTCATCCTCGGCGAAAGCGCGCATCGCTGAAGTGCTCCGGCGTCACGGCGCGAAATCATGAGCGGCGAGCCCGGCTCCAGGTGTCGGTCAGTTTTGACGCCATTGGTCACCGCCGTTCATTCTGCTACGCTGTACGTGATCCCCGTGCAACGTTGCGTGAAATGCGATAGCGAGGTACCGGCAGGCGGGCGCTTCTGCCCCTCCTGCGCTGCTCCGGTCTCCACCTCGCAGAACTCCGAGACCGTGGCCATGCCGCCGACTCCGGCGCCGGGTTCCCGATCCGGGCAGACCAGCGGCGCCGGCCGCCTTCTGCAATCGCAGACCGCCGACGAAGGCCGGTTCCTTCCCGGCACCCTGATCGCCGAGCGCTATCGCGTCATCGGCCTGCTGGGGCGTGGCGGGATGGGCGAGGTGTACCGGGCCACCGACCTCACGCTTTCCCAACCGGTGGCGCTCAAGTTCCTTCCCGAAGCGGCCGGCGCCGACCAGATGGCCCTCGCGCGTTTCTACAACGAGGTACGCATCGCACGGCAGGTATCGCACCCCAACGTCTGCCGCGTTTACGACGTCGGCCAGTTGAACGGCCACAACGTCATGGTGGACAGCGAGGGCCAGGTACTGATCACCGACTTCGGGCTGGCGGGCATCGCGGGTATGCTGCAGGGCGCGGAGGTCCGCAACGGCACGCCGGCGTACATGGCGCCCGAACAACTCGCCGGCCGCGAAGTGACCGCGCGCAGCGATATCTACTCGCTGGGCCTGGTCTTGTACGAGATGTTCACCGGCCGCCGCGCCTTCGAGGCTTCCACACTGGCCGAACTGATTCGCGTGCGCGAGGAATCCCTGCCCACGAGCCCGTCCACGGTGGCGCCGGGTATGGACCCGGCGGTGGAGCGGATCATCCTGCGCTGTCTCGATCCGGACCCGCGGAACCGCCCGGCGACGGCGCTGGCGGTGGCCGCGGCCCTGCCTGGTGGCGACCCTCTGGCCGCCGCTCTGGAGGCCGGCGAAACTCCCTCGCCCGAGCTGGTGGCGGCATCGGGCCAGACCGAGGGCATCCGGCCGCGCCACGCGCTGCTGTGGCTGGCCGCGATACTCATCGGCCTCTGCACGCTCCCGATCCTCGACTCGCGGGCCCAACTGATCCCGCAACTTCCGCTGGACACGCCGCCGGACGCTCTCGCGGTGAAGGCGCGCGAGACCATCCAGAAGCTCGGGTACACGGACAAGCCGATGGACACCGCCCACGGCTTTCAGTATGAGAAGGACTTCCTGAATTGGGCCGAACGCCGCGGCGAGGCGCCCAGGTGGCTGGCCACGCCGTCGGGGCAGACCCTCGCACTCAACTTCTGGTATCGCCAGAGCCCGGAGTATCTCATCCCCTGGAGGACGCTGTCGGCAGGCCCGCTGGTACGGCTCTTGGACCCCGAGCCCGATGTGCCTGGCATGGTGGGCATTTCCCTGGACGCGCAAGGCCGCCTGGTATCGTTCAGCGCCGTCCCCCGCCAGGTGGAAGCGGCTCCGGCAACGCCACTGCACGCCGACTGGAACCTGCTGTTGACCGCCGCCGGTCTGGATACCTCGCAACTGAAACCGGCCGACCCGCAATGGACCCCGCCGCAGATGGCCGACGAGCGGACCGCTTGGACAGGCACGGTCCCGGGTCACGCGGGCGCGTCGCTTCGCGTGGAGGCCGCCGCGTGGCGCGGCAAGCCGGTTTGGTTCGCCCTGATTTATCCTTGGACGAAGCCGTACGGTTCTCCGCGTGACGAGTCGCCCGGACAGAAAGCCGTGAATGTGATCGGCATCGGCCTCTTCCTTGCGGTCATCACCGGGGCCGCTCTCGTGGCTCGCAGAAACTGGCGCCTCGGCCGCGGCGACCGGCGTGGCGCGGTGGTGGTGGGAGCGGGGCTGGCCGTCATCAACCTGGTGGGGGGCAGTTTGTACGGGAAGCACGTGCCCGCCACCGACGAGCTGATCCTCTTCCTGCGGGCAACCAGTTGGTGTCTGTATATCGGGGCGCTGGCGTGGATGGCGTACCTTGCGCTGGAGCCGTGGGTGAGACGGCAGTGGCCCCGCTCCATCATCTCGTGGACTCGTTTGCTGTCCGGCCGCGTCCGCGATCCGCGCGTGGGAGCCGACGTACTGGCGGGCGTCTGCTTCGGCGTCGCCGTTCAGTGGTTCGGCGAAGCGGGCACGGTGCTGGCCGAGCGAGCCGGCGGACTGCCCGACCAGCCGCGCCCAGCCGTGCTGTTGGGCGGACGCTTTGCGCTTCTGCCGTGGGCCGACGCGCTGGCCAGCTCCATCGTCGGCACCCTGGGAGTGTTCATGCTGTTCTTCCTCTGCCGCATTGTCGCGCGGAAGTTCTGGCTCGCCTGTGGTCTGTTCGTGCTCGTCTTAGTCGCCGTGAACGCGCTCTCCAGCCTGCATCCGGCGGTTGACGTGCCCTTCGCCATCGTGATCCTGTCGCTGTTCACCTTTGTCATGGTGCGCTTCGGGCTGGTGACCTTTGCGGCCATGTCTCTGGTCAGCAGCGTTCTTGGCGCGTATCCGCTGACGTGGGATTTCTCGGCATTCTATGCCACCAGTTCGCTGTTCGCGCTGGTTTCCATCGCCGTTGTCGCCGCCTTCGCTTTTCGTTACGCCCTCGGCGGGCGCGCCATCTTCAGCGATGACGTGAGTTGAACGAAATGGACACGCGGCGGAAGCCGCGTTCGCCCGGTAGCGTGAAAACGGGGCTGCCGCCGCGCGTCCGCGTTGCCTACATGTACTCCGGCACTTCGATGCCCAGCACCGCCAGCGTCCGCTCCAGTTGCGCGCGGAAGTAGACGGTCATCCACAGCAGGAACGCCCGCTTCTCCGCGTCTTCCTCCTGCAGAACCGGAAACAGATGGTAGAAGTTGTTGAACGCCTGCGCGAGCTGGAACGCGTATCTCGCAACATTCGCGGGCTCGCCCGCCGCCACCGCGCGCTGAATGGAAGAATCCGCTTTTGAGGCCGCCAGCAGGAGTTGCCACAGCTCCTCGGAGGCGAGCTGCCGCTCCATGGCCGCCTCGTCCAGCAGGGCGGGGAAGTCCGGCAGCGCCCCGCCGCGCTCCTCCAGCTTGCGCACTATGTTGCAGGCGCGCACCGCGGCATATTGCACGTAGGGGCCGGTCTCGCCCTCGAAGCTCAGCGCCTCCTGAAAATCGAACGCGATCACCGAGTTCCGCGTGTACTTCAGCATGAAGTAGCGCAGCGCGCCCACGGCAATCTGCGTGGCCACCCGCCGGCGCTGTTGGGGCGGCGCATCCGCGTGCCGCGATTCCACTTCCTGCAGCGCGTTCTCGATCAGCTTGTCGATGAGGTCGTCCGCTTTCACCCCCAAGCCCTTGCGCCCGGAGACCTCCACGTACGGCCGGCGCTTGTCCTCTTCGGACAGCTCGACGCCCAGCTCGACGCAGGTGCGCGGCGAGAGCGCCACCATCTCATAGGAGAAGTGCACGGAGCGGTCCGCCTGCGCGTTGTACCCGAGCGCGCGCAGCCCGGCCACCACCACGTCCTGCAGATAGGACTGGCGCGAATCGATGACGTTATACACGCGCGCGGCATGCCCGAACCGCGGCGCATCGCCGTCCGAAGGATCGGTTGTCGAGCACCAGACCACATGCCCATCCGGATACGTGTGCCAGCGCCGGTAACGGAAGTCCCTTCCCAGAATGCCGAACTTCCACATCTGATAGGCGATGTCCTTGCCCACGTACGTCACCGTTCCGTTGGAGCGGACAATCACCTTGCTGTCCTCGTCTCCGGCCGCGTCCGAGAATGCCGCGCCGGGCATCACCCAGCAGCCGCTGTTCTTACCCTCGGTCTCGAAGTAGATGGCCTTGCGCTCCTTCAACTGCTCGAACGCGGTGGCCCAGAAGTGCAGGTGCAGGATCTCGCTCTCTCGCGGCAGCACGTCGTACTCGATGCCCAGCCGCAGCATGGTGCCGAGGTGCGCGCGCACGATGGCGTCGGCCACCACGTGCGCGATCTCCGCGGTCTCGCCTTCGCCCGCCTCAATCGCGCGCAGGGTCGTGTGCCGCCAGGCGAGCGCGTCGGGATTGTCCTTGAAGTATTGCGACGTCCTCGCGTACAGGTCCCAGCAAAGATAGTCGAACGGGCGCTCCGGGCTGGCGATCCGTTCCTCGACCTGCGCGGCGTTCATCTTTTCCAGGTGCTCGAAGCCGGCCACCACGTCGGCCACCTGCACGCCGGTGTTGTCGATGTAATTCTGCACTTCCACGGTCTCGCCGGTGGCCCTCAGCATGCGCACGAACGTGTCGCCCAGAACCGCGTTGCGCAGGTGCCCGATGTGCGCAGCCTTGTTCGGATTGATGTTGGTGTGCTCGACGATCACCTTGCCGACGGTCCGCGCCGTCGCGCCGGGTTGGTATTCCAACGCCTCACGGCCGTAGGCGCCACGCGCGAAGCGGACGTTGATGTAGCCGTTGCCGGCGATCTCCAGCGCGCTCACGCCGGGGATCGCGCCCGCCTCGCCGACAAGCTGGCTCGCGATGGCGCGCGGGGCCTGTTTCAGGTGCTGCGCGAGCTGGAAAGCCACGGGAACCGCCAGCTCGCCAAACGACGACTGCCGCGGTTGTTCGAGAAGGACCGGCGTCTCCACGCCGTACTTTGCGCGGACCAGCTCCGCGAATCGTTGCGCTACGCGCTGTTCGACCAGGTGGAACACTCTCTCCAGCTTAGTGCTTCTCGCCGCGGCGGCAGGGAGTGCCGCATATGCAAGCCACGGCCGAGGTCGCGGAGATTTTCGGAGTTACGAAACCGGATGCGATTGCGCCGTATGCCGTGAGCCTGATGAATCTGCGGTAGCGGCGGTGCCGTGCAGGTTACTGGGCGTCGTTCTCGGTGAGATCGAGATCCGTGTACTTCTGGCAGCAACGGCAATTGCCTGGCGTGTAGGTGCGGATGTAGCAGACGTTGCACCAGTAGGTGATGAAGAGCCGCTTTCCGTCTTTGTGCACGAACATGGCGCGCTTGTAGATGGGGTCGATGAGGAAACGGTTCGCTGCGGTGAAATGGCCGAGCGCCTCGAAATCCATGCCACGCAGCCGCTCGTCGTTCAGGACGCTGCGTGTGCTCTCGTCGCCATCCAGCAGGATGGTCCGGCCATCTGCGGTGGTCAGCACCGTTTGAATGAGCGTGCCGCGTAGCGATTCTTCGGGCGACCCGGCTCGCGGAATTCCCGTGACGAAGATCAGCGAGAGGACGGTTCGTCGAGTCATGCAGTCAACCGCTTATATAATGTTAGATTCATGAGGCGCGGCCAGGTCTCCATTTTCGTGACGTGCGTTGTCGATCAGTTGTTTCCGGAAGTCGGCATCGCCATGACGGAGGTGCTCGAACGCCTCGGCTACCGCGTCGATTTTCGCGAACGCCAAACCTGCTGCGGTCAGCCGGCGTTCAACTCCGGCTATCGCGACGAAGCGCGCTGTCTGGCGCGTCACTTTCTGGAGGTGTTCCGGGACGCGGAATTCATCGTGGTTCCCTCCGGTTCCTGCACCTCGATGATCGCTCACCATTTCACCGAGCTTTTTCCGGACGACCCCAGCGCGCTGGCCGCGGCGCAGCACGTGGCCAATCGCACCTGGGAGTTTTCCCGTTTCCTGCTCGAGGTGGCGCGGGTGGAGGACGTCGGCGCGCGGTTCGAGGGCATCGTCACCTACCACGACAGTTGCCACGCCCTCCGCGAGCTGCAGGTGCGGGAAGGTCCGCGCCGCCTGCTGGCGAACGTGCGCGGCCTCGAACTTCGCGAGATGGACGCGGCCGGCGAGTGCTGCGGTTTCGGCGGCACCTTCGCGGTGAAGTTCGCCGACGTCTCCGGCGCCATGGCCCGCACGAAGATCGATTCCATCCTGCGCACCGAAGCTGGCACGGTGGTGTCGGTGGATTCCAGTTGTCTGATGCAATTGCAGGGGGCCATGCGGCGCGCCGGTCTGGGCATCCGCACCATGCACCTGGCGGAGGTACTGGCTTCCCGATGAGCGGCGCTTTCATTCCCCTGGACAGCGTTCGCAGGACCATTGCGGACGCCCGCCTGCAGACCGCCATTTACACCGGCACGGGACGGCTCATCGCGAAACGGCAGAGCACCGTCGGCGCCGACACCCTGCCCGACTATCAGGAGCTGCGAGACCAGGCGCAGCGTATCAAACGTCACGCCGTCGAGAATCTTGACCACTATCTGGAGCAACTCGAATCGAATGTCATCGCGCACGGCGGCCACGTGGCCTGGTGCAGCAGCGGCGCGGAGGTGGCGGACTTCGTCCTGAGCCTGGCGAAGCAGCGTGGCGCGCGGCTGATCGTGAAATCGAAGTCGATGACCACCGAGGAGATCGACCTCAACGAGCGCCTGGAACACCATCAGCTCGAAGCCGTCGAAACCGATCTCGGCGAGTACATCCTGCAATTGGCGCACGAGCGGCCGTACCATATCGTGGCCCCCGCGCTGCATAAGACGCGCTACGACGTGGCCGACATCTTCACCGAGCGCCTGGGCGTGGAGCGGGAAGTAGTAATCGAGAGCCAGACGCGCATCGCCCGGCGCGTGTTGCGCGAGAAGTTCCTGGCAGCGGGCATCGGCATCACCGGCGCCAACTTTCTGGTGGCTGATTCAGGCGCCATCGTGGTGGTGGAGAACGAGGGGAACGCGCGCCTCAGCTCTTCGGCGCCCGCAATTCACATTGCCATCGCCGGTATCGAGAAAGTGATCCCGCGCGCTCAGGACCTGGCGGTTTTCCTGAAGCTGCTGGGACGCAGCGCCACCGGGCAACCGCTCACCGTTTACACCTCGTTCCTCTCGGGACCGCGCCGGCCGGGCGAAGTGGACGGGCCCGAAGAGTTCCATCTGGTTCTGCTCGACAACGGCCGCACCAGGCTGCTGGCCGACGCGCGGAAGCGCGAGTCGCTATTCTGCATTCGCTGCGGCGCCTGCCTCAACCACTGCCCGGTGTACCGCAAGATCGGCGGGCACAACTACCCGTGGGTGTACTCGGGACCGATCGGCGCCATCATCACGCCCCAGTTCCACGGCGTGCTCAAAGACCCGTGGCTGTCCTACGCCTCCAGCCTGTGTGGCGCGTGCGCGGAAGTGTGCCCGGTGAAGATCGACATCCCTCGGTTGCTGCTCGATCTGCGCAGCGAAGTGGTGCAGGCGCGGAAGTGGAAAGGGTCCACCCGCGTGGAGCAGATGGCGTTTCGCGCGTTCGCGTGGATCGCCAGCCATCCGCGCGTTTATGCGCGCCTGGGCGCGTTCATGGCTGTGGTGGCGCCGCGCGGCGAGAACGGCTGGCTGAGGCGCCTGCCGTTTTTCATGAGACTGGGCGTTCTTCGAAAATGGATGAGCCAGCGCGACCTCCCTGCCCCGGCCCGGCAGAGCTTCCGCCAATACTGGCGCGGGCGTCCGAAGGAGAAGTGAGATGAACCGCGAGGCCGTGCTGGAGAGGGTTCGGATGGCGCTCGGGCGCAAGCCGGGCCAGCCGCCGGAATCGCCTCCCCCGGCGTACCTGCCGAACGCCGGGAGGAGCGCCGAACAACGCGTCGCGCTGTTCACGGCGGCTCTGGAGGAGCTGGCGGGCCGGGTGGTGCGTTGCCCTTCGCGCAATGCCGCGCGCGAAGCGGTGAGCGCGCTGATCGCCGGCAAGCGCACCATCGCCTCCGGTGCTTCTTATCTGAGAGCGTGCGGTATCACCGGCATTGAGAACGTGCATTCGGAGTTTGTCGACGCCGCGGCGTATCGGCAGGCCTGCGCCGATTCCGATGTGGGCATCACCAGCGCGGACTACGCTTTGGCCGACACCGGCTCGCTGGTGATGATCTGCGGGGCCGAGGAATCACGGCTGGTGTCGCTGCTGCCGCCCGCGCACATCGCGGTGGTGCCCGTTTCGCGCCTGCTCGAGAGCCTGGACGAACTGCTGCTCCGCGTTCCCAAACCCGCCGCCGGGACCAGTTCCATGGTCCTGATCACCGGCCCGAGCCGCACCGCCGATATCGAACAAATCCTGGTGCGCGGCGTACACGGGCCGGGAGAAGTCACCGTGATCCTGGTGGACGACTAGGACCACTCTTCGACAGACCGCTTCGAAGACTCACTGGCCATTCGGACTCAGTGCTCCCCGTCGCCGTCGGCTTGCCGGCCGTTTTCTGTCTGCCTGATGGATCCGGCGGCGAGCACTTCCGGCGCCAGGGGCCTGTGGCACGCTATCGACGGTCTTAAGCAGTCTGTGGCGCCGAGCGTTGTATTACACTTACCAGTAGGAGCCTTACCGTGCAGATCACCAGCAAGGGTCAGGTCACTATCCCTCAGGAGATCCGCAACCGGCTGGGCCTCTTGCCGCATACAAAGGTCGCATTCGAGTTGGCCGGGGACCACGCCCGGATTCGCAAGGCCGGGCGCGAGGCCGGAGAAGGCGCCAGAGGACGGCTGGCGCTCGAAGCCCTTCGCGGAACCGCGGACGTCCGCATGACCACGGACGAGATCATGGCGCTGACGCGTGGTCAGCCGCGCCCTCGGAAACGAGCCAAGTGACACCGGTCATAGCCAACCTGCGGGCGCGACTTGGCGCGTGCCGCGGCGTGCTGGTGGACAGCAACGTGCTGCTTGACGTGGCCACGAGCGATCCGAACTGGAGTGACTGGTCCGGGAGGGCGCTCGCACAGTGCGCTGAACACACGACACTGATCATCAATCCCATCATCTACGCCGAAATGTCGATCGGCCACACTTCAATCGAAGCGCTGGATGCCGCGCTGCCCACCACTCTGTATAAGCGCGAACCTCTGCCCTGGGAAGCCGGTTTCCTTGCCGGGAAGAGCTTCCTGCTGTACCGCCGCCGCGGAGGTCCGCGGACCTCGCCTCTGCCGGATTTCTACATAGGCGCGCACGCCGCCATCGGGAACCTCGCGCTGCTCACGCGTGATGCAGCGCGCTATCGCAGCTGTTTTCGGAGAATCGAGATTCTCACCCCCACCAAACGCCAGATGTGACGCACGGTCCACGATCAACCGCCGTTCCCCTGGAAGCTGTGAGATACTCGCAGGACAGCTCCGTAACCGTCGCGGCTCGGTTCTAATGTCCCGAGTTTGCAGGATGCTGCCGAGCCACGCGCGTAAGCGAGTGGTCAACAGTTACTTCAGGCCCGCCTTCTTCCATAACTCGTCGACGCGCGCCTTAACCTCGGCGGACATGCGAATCACGTCGGGCCAGGGCCGCGTGAAGCCCTCCGTGGGCCACTTACGCGTGGCGTCCACGCCCATCTTGGAGCCGTAGTTTGGAAGACGACTGGAGTGGTCCAGCGAATCCACCGGGCCCATCACAAACTCGATGTCGCGCTGCGGATCGATGTTATTCAGCGCCTTCCACACCACTTCGCGGAAGTTCTGCACGTCCACGTCCTCGTCCACCACGACAATGCACTTACTAAACATCGCCTGGCCGAGTCCCCAGATGGCGTGCATCACCTTGCGCGCGTGCAGCGGATAGGACTTGCGCATGGAGACGAGGATCAGGTTGTGGAAGACGCCCTCGGCGGGCATGCAAATATCGCGCACCTCGGGCAGTTGCAGGCGCATCAGCGGCAGGAAAATGCGCTCGACGGCCTTGCCCATGTAGAAGTCCTCCATCGGCGGAGGGCCCACGATGGTGGTGGCGTAGATGGGGTCTTTGCGTTGAGTGATGCAGGTGACGTGAAACACCGGGTAATCGTCATCCAGCGAGTAGAAGCCGGTGTGGTCGCCAAAGGGCCCCTCGCGGCGCAGCTCGCCAATATCCACGTACCCTTCCAGCACGATCTCGGCGTTGGCCGGAACTTCGAGGTCGCAGGTTTCGCACTTCACCATCTCCACCGGCCGGCCGCGAAGGAAGCCCGCGATCATCATCTCGTCCAGATCGGGCGGCAGCGGCAGAATCGCCGAATACATGGTGGCCGGGTCCGCGCCAATCGCCACCGCCACGGGCATCCGTCCCTGTTTGTCCTCGGCCGCGAAACGGCGGTAATGCTCGGCGCCCTGCTTATGCGTCTGCCAGTGCATGCCGGTGGTGCGCTCGTCGTACACCTGCAGCCGATAGCAGCCGCAATTCCGCTTGCCCGTTTCCGGGTTGCGCGTGAACACCATCGGCAGCGTGATAAAACGTCCGCCGTCCTGCGGCCAGCAGTGCAGGATGGGAAACTCCGCCAGCGAGAAGCCGTCGCGGCGGACCACCTCCTTGCACGGGCCGCCGGAGACCATCTTCGGAAAGAACGACCCCATCTCGGCCAGCTTCGGCAGCATCTTCAGTTTGCCCATGAGGCCCTCGGGCATGCGCATCTGCAGGTACTCGGAGATGCGATCGGCCACTTCCTGCACGCTCGCGACGTCCAGCGCGATCTCCATTCGGCGCGTGCTGGCGAAGGCGTTGATGAGCACGGGGACGCTGCTGCCTTTGGGCTTCTCGAACAGCAGCGCGGGACCGCCGCCCTTCACCGCGCGGTCGGCGAACTCGGTGATCTCCAGAACCGGGTCCACCTCCACGGAGATGCGATGCAGCTCGCCGTTCTTCTCGAGGGCCTTGATGAACTCGCGCAGATCGGTCCAGGGCATGGATTGACTATCATTAAAGTTAGCATTTCGACCAGGGAGAATAATGTCCAATCGAGTTGCCTTCGTTACCGGCGCCAGCCGCGGCATTGGCCGGGCCACCGCCCTTGTCCTGTGCCGCGCTGGGTTTGACATCGTCGTGGCCTCGCCGGAGCTGGAGAACAACGAGGAGGTTGCCGAAGCCATCCGCGCCGGCGGCGGAAAGGCCCTCACCGTGGACCTCAACGTGACCTCGCTCGATTCCATCAAGGAGGCCTTCGCCAGGGCTTTCAAGGAACTGGGCCGCGTCGACGTACTGGTGAACAACGCCGGCATCACGCGCGACAATTTCGCCATGCGCATGAAACCCGAGGACTGGAATCTGGTGCTGCAGGTGAACCTGACCGGCGCGTTCCATTGCATCCAGCAGGTGCTGCATCCGATGATGCGCGAACGCTGGGGGCGGATCGTCAATATCGCCTCCGTGGTGGGCCAGATGGGCAATGCCAGCCAGGCAAACTACGTTGCCTCCAAAGCCGGCCTGATTGGGCTGACCAAGGCCATCGCGCGCGAGATGGGCAGCCGCAGCATCACCGTGAACGCCGTCGCGCCGGGCTTCATCGAAACGGACATGACGCGCGGTCTTCCCGCGGAGGTGCGCGAAAAGATGCTCGCGGCCATTCCGCTGGCGCACATGGGCAAGCCCGACGACGTCGCCGCGGCAGTGAAGTTCCTGGCCAGCGAGGACGCCGCCTATATCACCGGCCACGTGCTGAACGTCAACGGCGGCATGTTCATGTAGACCGATGGAGCCACTGCGCGCGCTGCTGCGATCGGACAAGACTCGGCTGGCCGTCGAGCTCACCCTGGCTGTGTTCGCCATCAGTGTGTGTTGGGAGGCTGTTGGCTGGGTGCTGCGGCCGGGTCTGTTCATGATACTCGACGAGTTGTCCACCCAGAAGTGGTTTCTGTGGGGCTCCTACAGCAGCATTGTTCACTTCTTCCCGACCTCGTTTTACGGCGATCGTCCTATCGGGTTCGCGTTCATTCGGCTTCTGACCGATCTCTTCGGCTTTGACTACAGCAGACAGGTGGCCTGCCAACTGGCCGTTCATTTCGCGAATTGCCTGCTGGCCTTCCTGCTGTTCCGGCGCCTCGGCGCCAGCGTTCCCTTGTCCCTTGCCGGGATCGGCTTGTACGGAAGCCTCTCCGCCACGGCGCTGACCGTCACCTACCTCGGAGAGGCATTCGACGTGATTTGCCTCTTCTTCCTGCTGGGAAGCACGCTTGCGGTGCTATCGGACAAGCGCGGCGCGGCGGCACTGAGCGCCCTGCTGTTTCTGGCTGCTCTTCGTAGCAAGGAGTTCGCCATCGTCACTCCGCTCCTGCTGACCGTTCTGGTGGCATTGCGGGCGCCCCGCCTTCCCGCGCGGCAGACCCTGGCGCTGCTCGGCCGGCGTTTGTGGATGCACTATCTCATCCTCATCGTCTTCGGCCTGCGGTATCTTTCCCTGCTTCCGGGGCACCTCGCCAGAGTGGGATTGCAGGACCCGTATCACATGGACTTTCGCATCGCCACGGTGCTGAATTCGCTTGCTTACTACACCGCTCTGATTTTCGGTACCCGTCCGCTTCCGCCCTGGCTGCTGGCGGCGTTATTCGTGGCGATTCTCACCTGGGCGGTGGTTCGCCGCCGGGCAGGCGTCGCTTTCGGCATCGTCGCTTACGTGCTGACGCTCTTGCCGGTCTGCTTCATGCCAAACATCCGCATACCCTATTGGCTGTACGCGCCGCAACTGTTCCTCATCCTGGCCATCTGCCTGCTTCTGCAAGAGGCGCTGGCGCGCTGCTCGAAGCGGGAGCGGCTCCGCTGGGCCGCCGCGGTATGCATCGCCCTGATCTGTCTGTCAGCGGCCACCAGATTCCGGCGCAGTCCGGTGTTATGGCACATTTCCGTTCGGCGCACCTGTATGCGCACGGCCAGCGATGCCAGTGCCCAGTTCCCAAAACTGGGGCCGGGAACTCACATCTACGTGAACCATGGGCAGGAGACGCCATGGCTGTTCCTGTCCGGGCCCTGCGACTACTTCAAGCTGATCAACAAGCAGCGAGCCATCTCCTGCGTACTGGGGAAGCCCGTCGACCAGCTTCGCGCGCTGTACGAAAGCGACAAGGGTCCGAAGTATTTCGTGGATTACCGCAAAGACGGCTCCATCACCGTCACGGCACGGCAACCCGCGCCGGGGTGAGGGAACGGCGACAGCCGCGTTTCTGCGGCGCCGGATGAGCAACGCGCCTTCCGCCCCATGTCCATTGCGACCGGGGCCACCGAGTTCTACCGGCCCGCTTGCGCCTTCGCTTTCGGCAGCGGCTTGCGCGGCAGCATCTCGGGGCGGTTCGCCGCGTCGTACACCACCGAGGCGATCACCGCCACCGCCTGCATCAGGTCTGCCGCCTGGGCGTGATCGTAAGTATCCAGGCTGGTATGGTGCGTGACGGTCATGTAGTCGAGCGGGTCCTGAATAAACTGGAAGCCGGGCAGGCCCACCGCGTCGAACGACAGGTGGTCCGTTCCACCGGTGTTGCGGATGGTGATGGTGGTCGCGCCCAGATCGCGGAATGGCGCCAGCCATTGCTCGAACAGCGGCCGCATGGCGTCGTTGCCCTGCAGGTACACGCCGCGAATCTTGCCGGTGCCGTTGTCCAGGTTGAAGTACCCGCACAGCTTCGCCTGCTCGTCCGTGATCTTCATCGTTGCGGGATCACCGAAGTGCGCCTTCACGTACGCCTTCGACCCAAGCAGCCCCTCCTCTTCGCCGGTCCACAGGCCGATGCGCACGGTCCGGTCCATCTTGAGGTTGAGCGCCTTCAGCACGCGCATCACCTCCATCATCACCGCGCTGCCCGCGCCGTTGTCGGTCGCGCCGGTGGCCGAGTGCCACGAATCGAAATGGCCGCCGATCATGACCACCTCGTCTTTCTTCGCGCCGCCAGGAATCTCGCCAATAATGTTGAACGAATCGACCGGCGTGTCGCTTGTCTCAGCCTTGAGGTCCACCGTGATTTTCTCGGGAATGTTCTTATCGGCCAGCCGGGCGAGGCGGTTGTACTGTTCGGCCGTCAGCACGAAGGTGGGCGGGGCCATCGGGTACTTCGGGTCGTACCCGCCCGCCTGCTCCGCGGCGAGGATCCCCGTGTGCGCGCGCTGGTCGGTAGTGATCACCGCCAGCACCCCTTCATCGAGGAGGAGTTGATTCAGCTTCGCCCGTGCCGCGTCCCTCGCCTCGAACAACTGCTCGCGCACATCCGGGGGCAGGCTCATCATGTACTCGCGGGCTTCGCTCGGATCGTCCGGGACGTCGAGGTGCTCTATATCCACCTGAGTCCTCGCGTGAGGCTCCGGTGCGCGGGCGAGGTCCGCCAGTTCGGCATCGGTATAGCGCTCGAACTGCGGCTTCTCCAGCGGCGCGATCTTCTGCTCGCGCGTGAGCAGAACGATTTTTCCGCGCAGCTTGCCCTTGTACTTGTTCGCCCAGGTCTCAATCTGCGCCCGATATTTTTTCGGATCGAGCATGCGCGCGGTGCCGCCCAGCGGCGCGTAAATCACGTCGCCCGACACCGCGCCATTTGTGCTCTTCGACCACGCCAGCGGCGCGGTTGCGAGTTGCGCGTACCTCGGAGCATTCATCGTCACCCAGTACTCGCGCGGCGACCAGGTGCGGCCGAACGGACCCCACTTCTCCAGGTGCACGTTGGCGAGCCCGTAGCCTTCCAGCGTCTTCACGGCCCAGTCCGCGGCTTCGCGGATTTCCGGCGAAGCGGTCAGGCGAGGACCATACACATCGCTCAGGCGCCACAGGGTGTCCATCACTTTCGAGTTGTCGAACGCTTCGGTGCGAATCTGCTGCACAACGTTCAGGTCGACTTTGTCCTGCGCGCAGGCCACCGCTGCGAGCACAAGAACCGGTAAGTAAATGCGCATGGTGCCTATTATGCACCAGAACGACGTGGTGCTCGCTATCCGCCGGCTTGCCGGGGCGCGACACAGAAGTGGAACCGGCTTCGATTTGGCAGAAAGCCGGGTCGTCCGAACGTAGCAGTACTCCAGGAATGGATATGCGACGGCAGCCGCGTACTCGCCTGGCGCCGCAAAGACGCGTCTGTCGCCGCATGTCCTCAACGCCCACTTTCATGTCGCCCACCCCGGCTTGCTGTTACCCTGAAAATGCTGCCCCCGATGTCGTCGTCCGTCCAGAATCTCTCCGCCCGGAAGTTCTTCTCGCGCTCGGGGATTCTCTCGGGCTGGCACCCGCAGTACGAGTACCGGCCGGGCCAGTTGGAAATGGCCGAGGCCATCGAAGCCGCCATCCGCGACAAACGCCACCTGCTGGTGGAAGCGGGCACCGGCACGGGCAAAACGCTGGCCTATCTGATCCCGGCCATTCTGTCGGGCCGGCGCGTGGTGATCTCCACCGGGACCAAGAACCTGCAGGAACAACTCTTCTTCAAGGACGTCCCTTTCCTGCAACAACACTTCTCCGCGCCGCTCAAAGTCTGCTACATGAAGGGCCGCGGGAACTACGCGTGCCGCCAGAAGATCTACGACGCCGATCGCGCGCCAGTGCTGAGCGGGCTCGAGGAGGTGGCGGATTTTCAGGTGATCCGCGAGTGGGAGAAGACCACCGAATGCGGGGACCGCGCGGAGATTCGTACGCTTCCCGAGCACAGCTCGGCCTGGGGGAAAGTGGACGCGCGCCGCGAGCTCTGCGCCGGCCAGAAATGCAAACAATTCGAGCGCTGTTTTCTCACCCTGATGCACCAGCGGGCCCACGAAAGCGACGTGATCATCGTCAATCACCATCTGTTCTTCGCGGACCTCGCCGTCAAAGACGACGACTTCGGCGGCATTATTCCGGAATACGGCGTGGTGGTCTTCGACGAGGCGCACGAGATTGAGGACGTCGCCGGACAGTATTTCGGCGTCACCGTCAGCAGCTTCCAGATTCAGGACCTGGTGCGCGACATCGCCGCCATCTCCCGCCGCAAGCAGTTCGGCTCGCAGGAGCTGGACCGGACACTGGACATGGTGCAGGAGCGCGCGGGCATGTTCTTCGCCACGTTCGAGGGCGCGGAGGGCCGCGAGGGCTTTCGCGGACAGTCGGCATGGCTCGACAAGCACGACCAGACTTACCAGGACCTGCTGCGCGCGCTGGAGCTGCTCGGCGCGCACCTGAAACTGATCAAGGATTCGCCGGAAGAGATGATCCCCGCGGTGCGCCGAACGGAAGAGCTGGCCGGTCGGCTGCGCTTCTGGATGGAGAGCAATAACCGGACCTACGTGTACTGGATCGAGCGGCGCACGCGCAGCATCGCGCTGCAGGCCACGCCCATCGACGTCGCGTCCATCCTCGAACAGCGGCTGTTCGACAAGGTGGACAGCATCGTCCTCACCTCGGCCACGCTGGCCGTTGGCGGCAACTTCGATTTCACCTCGGCGCGGCTGGGCGTGCGCAACGCCCGTCCGCTGATCGTCGCCGGGCATTTCGATTACCGGCGCCAGGCGCTGCTGTACGTGCCCCCGGACCTGCCCGATCCGCGCAGCGCCGCTTTCCCGCGCGCGGCGGGCGACGAGATTGTCCGGCTGCTGACGCTGAGCCGCGGCCGAGCTTTCGTCCTGTTCACCAGCCACCAGCAGATGCGCGCCCTGCACGACCGCGTTTCCTTCGAGATCGAGTTCCCGGTGCTGCTGCAGGGCACCGGCCCGCGCAGCGCTCTGCTTGACGAGTTCCGCCGTACCCCCAACTGCGTGCTCTTCGCCACCTCCTCGTTCTGGCAGGGCGTGGACGTGCAGGGCGAGCAGTTGAGCTGCGTGATTATCGACAAGCTGCCGTTCGCCGTGCCCAGCGATCCGGTGGTGGCGGCGCGCATCGCCGACCTCCGCGACAACGGCGGCAATCCGTTCTATGATTATCAGATCCCCCAGGCTGCGTTAGCCTTGAAACAGGGGTTCGGAAGACTGATCCGCCGCAGCACGGACCGCGGGGTTCTGGCCCTGCTGGATAACCGCATCACGAAGCAGCGTTATGGCCAGGTGTTCTTTGACAGTCTCCCCGATTATGCGTTCACTACGAAGATCGAAGATGTCGAGAGGTTCTTCGCCTGATGTATGAGATTTGTGCGGAGCAGACGTTCGCGGCGGGCCACGCCCTTCGCAACTACAAGGGCAAGTGCGAGAACGTGCACGGCCACAACTACCGCCTTCAGGTCACGGTGGCCGGCGAGCGTCTGTGCGCCAACGGGCTGCTGGTGGATTTCGTGGAACTGAAGCGGGTGATGCGCGACGTCGTCGAGTATCTCGACCACCGTTTCATCAACGACCTGCCGCCGTTTGACGTGATCAACCCCTCGGCCGAAAACATGGCCAGGTATTTCCACGACGAAATCAGCAAAGGCCTCACCGGCGGCGAAGTGCCCGTGCGCGTTTCCGAGGTTCGCCTCTGGGAAACCGACACCAGTATCGCGGTGTACCGGCCGTAGCGCCCGTTGACATCATGATGCCTGATGGGTTAGCATCACTGTGTGCGGACGACTCTCTCGCTCGATGACGACGTGGCCAGCCTCCTCAACAAGGAGGTGCGCCGCTCCGGTGCTTCGTTCAAGGAAGCCGTCAATCACTTCCTGCGCCTCGGCCTCATGGCTGCCAAACAGAAAACCCGAAAGCCCTTCGTGGTCATTCCTCGTCCTATGGGTCTCCCGCCGGGACTGAGCTACGACAACGTGGAGGAACTGATTGAGGCGCTGGAAGGCGACACGCACAAGTGATCGTTCTCGACGTCAACATCCTCCTTTACGCCTACGACTCCATCTCGCCACATCACGCGAAGGCTCGCGCCTGGGTGGAGCGAGCGTTGTCCAGTGAGGAGCCGGTAGGTCTGCCCTGGCAAACAGCCGCGGCATTCCTGCGTATCGCGACCAACCCACGGATTCCCGGCGAACGGCTCACTCTGAAGGAAGCAGTTCGAGTGATTGACCAGTGGTTCGAACAACCCAACGTCCTCCTGCTGGCTCCCGGCGACGGTCACTGGTCGCTCTTCCGCCAGATGGCCATCGAAGGTCAGGCCCGTGGGCCGCTCATTACCGGCGCGCAGCTCGCCGCGCTGACCATCGAGTACGGGGGCATCCTGCACACCACCGATCGGGACTTCGCCCGCTTTCCCGGACTGCGCTGGACAAATCCGCTGGCGTAGCAACCGCGGGCGATCTCAGGCCGGCGCCTTCTTCCCGCGTTTCTTCCCGGCACGCCGCAGCGGATCGGCGGGCTCGTACCCGAGACCTGCCGACAAGATGCGCACCAGCTTCGACAGCACCCGCGCACGCGCCCAGTACTTGTCGTTGCCTTCGATCAGGCACCAAGGGGCCGTTCTCGTGCTGGTCTTCACCAGCATCTCCTCCACGGCTTCCTCATAGTCGCTCCATTTCGCCCGGTTCCGCCAATCCTCGTCGGTCAGCTTCCAGGCTTTGTAGCCGATGGCCTTGCGCTCCTCAAACCGCCGCAACTGTTCTTCCTGGGAAATATGTATCCAGAACTTCGCCACAATTACTCCGAAATCGCGTAATTGACGTTCAAAAGAGTTGATTTCCTTGAACGCCCGTTTCCATGCCTCCTCTTTGGCGAATCCTTCCACGCGTTCCACCAGCACCCGGCCGTACCAGGACCGGTCGAAGATGGCGATCTGGCCGCGTTCCGGCAGCCGCCGCCAGAAGCGGTAGAGGTAGTGGCGGGTCTTGTCCTCGCCCTGTGGCGCGCTGATCGGGTAAACCACGTATCCGCGGGGGTCCAGCTTCTCGGTGACGCGCTTGATGATTCCGCCCTTGCCGGCAGCGTCCCACCCTTCGAAGACCATCACCACCGGACGCTTCCGCTGATACACCTGATAGCCCAGCTCGCGCAGCTCGATCTGCCGCCGCGTGACTTCGCGCACGTATGCGTCGCGATCGAGCTTCCGGGCAAGATCCATGGTTTCCAGCATCAGGCCCTTCCTCCGCCCAGCGATTCCATGGCCTCGCGCAGATCCTCGTCCTCCCGCGCACCCTCCGCAACTTCAGTATGCGGCGGAGCGTTCGCGCCCAGACGTTCCTCCATGGCCGCGATGATGGTCTGGAACACCTTCTTCCGCGCGTACCATTTTGACGTTGCCTCCACGATGGTCCACGGCCCGTACTCGGATTCGGTCAGCTCCAGCATTTCCTCCATGGCCGCCAGATATTCGTCGTATTTGCGGTGCCGCGCCCAGTCCGTCTCGGTGACCCGCCATGCCTCCAGCGGGTCCTCTTCAATCGCGTCGAACCGTCTGCTCTGTTCCTTGCGGCTGATGTGCAGGAGGAATTTCAGGATCGCCGTGCCGTCGTCGGCCAGCATGCGCTCGAATTCGACGATGTCCCGGTAGGCCGCCCGCACCGCTTTCTCGGGCGCCGTTTGTTCCACGCGTTCTTCGAGCACGCGCCCGTACCAACTGCCGTCGAAGATCACCATCTCGCCGCGGTTGGGGACCTTCAGCCAGAATCGCCACAGCCAGGGCCGTTGCTGTTCGTAGGTGCGCGGGGGCGTGATGGGATACAGCTTGAAGCCGCGCGGGTCCAGGCGTTGCGTCAACGTGGCGATGGTGGTGCCTTTGCCGGAAGCGTCCCATCCCTCGAACACAATGATGGTGGGAATCCCGTGGTCCCAGCACGCCTTCTCCAGATCGTAGAGGCGCCGCTGCAGCGCGGGCAGGCAGCGCTTGTACTCGTCCCGCGAGATCTGCTTCTTCAGGTTGATGTTTTCGAGCATGGATCTCCCGGCTTGATTGTACAATTGCAGCAACGCCGCCATGTCTCGCTTGTCATTGCCCGACGGAATGTCTCTGGCCATCCCCGGCGAAGAGCAAGCCTCGGCCATCTTCGGCGTGGTGGACAAAGAGCGCGCCCGCCTGCGCGAATGGCTCCCGTGGGTGGACGCCACGCGCACCCCGGAAGATACCCGTGCGTTCATCCGCGGCGCACGCGACCGGTTCGCCGCCGGCGACGCCTTTCACGGGACCGTGCTCCGCGACGGCCATCCCATCGGCGGGATCGGCCTCGATTTCACCCGACAGAACCGCCGTGGCGTCATTGGCTACTGGCTCTCGCACCCGTTCTGCGGCAGAGGAATTGTCACCGCGGGCTGCGCCGCCCTGATCCACTTCGCCATTGCCGAGTGGCATGCGCATTCGTTCGAGATCCGCGTTCCTGCCGGCAACACCCGCAGCGCTCAGGTGGCGCGCCGGCTCGGCTTCCGCCTCGAGGGAACGCTGGTCCAAGCCTGGCACGCCGGCGGCCGGTTCCACGACCTGAATGTCTTCGGCTTGACCGCCGCGGAGTGGATCACGCAGGAGCGCGCTCCGGGCGCCTCAACCTCGGAAGGGCCTTGATCGACTTACCAACCTTCTTTTGCGCAATGCGCAGCTCGTACCGGCTTTGCAGGTTCAGCCAGAACTCCGCGCTCGTGCCGAAGAAATGGGCCAGGCGCAAGGCGGTGTCTCCGGTAATGGCGCGCTGTCCGTTCAAAACAGCGGTAATGCGGTTGGTCGGAACATCCAGCTTGCGTGCCAGCTCAGCGGCGCTCATGCCGAGTTCTTTTAGCTCTTCGGCCAGGTGCTCCCCCGGATGAATCGCGATCACGGCCATAGCGTCCTCCTACTCTCCCGGGCCCACTGTCCCGGGCTCGACTGAAGGGGCAAGCCCCCGCTGCATCTCGTCCTTCAGGTCGGCGAACCATCGTTCGCAAACCCACTCGTAGCCGGCACCGTGTCTGTAGTCGTCGGTCGTAGTGTAACCTTCATGCTGGATATCGGGGCCGTCCCATTCAGCGAACTTGGCCCAACAACAGACACAGTGGTCGTGATCCCAATGATCACTTGGCGCTAATCCATTTCCGACGCTCGAGGGTAGCGCCCCTCAGACGTTGGCCCGTGTCAATGCGCCATTGCTTGTCCGAATCCACTCCAGCTCCCCCTCAAATCGGCAGCAAATCCAGCGCCGCCTGCAGCTCGCTGCGCGCGTGCCCGTCCCCGGTGCGCGCGGTCAGCGCGATGCCCTGCTCGTACAACGCCCGCGCCTCTTCCACCCGGCCGAGTTTCTCCAGCGTCTGCCCGCCGTGAAAATACGCCGCGGCATAATTCGGATTCGCCGTCAGCAACTGGCGGAATTCCTCCACCGCTTCCTCCGGCTTTCCTGACCTCGCCAGCTCCATCGCCAGGCCGTATCGCGCAAAGGCGTCCGCGGGATTCCGCGCCACCAGCGACTTCAGAACTTCCAGACGGTTCGTTGACATCCTCGTGTTACTATACCCGCTGATGGCGTGCCCATGGTTTTCGCCGCGGCAGCCAATTCCGGAAACCACCACCGGCCCGTCGCCGCGCACCCCGCTGGGAGAGCTCTGGAGCGGCCTCTGCTGCGCTCCCGGCCAGCACGCCGAGGCCGCCAGCGACGCCTGCAACACCGGCTACGCGCGCTCGCGATGCCCACTCTTCCCGGCGGATGCGCCCGACGACGCCGTCCGTTTCCACGTCGCTTCCGAAAACGGCGACCTCATCCGCCTCCAGTACATCTATGAACGGCAGTGGTGGCCGGCCGAGCACGGCGTGCTGGAGTTTTCGCGCTCCGAACGCCGCATCACTCCGGTGACCGCAAGCGATCTGCTGCGCCAGCAGGCCGCCGCCTTCGCCGCAAGCTGGATCCGCAAGACCACTTAGGAGCGCTGATGCCCGAATTGCCGGGGAAATTCGTTCGCGAGTCGATTTCCGAGTACACCGAGTTCGCTCTTCCCACCGACGCCAACCCGCTGGGCAACGTGCTCGGCGGCAAGGTGATGCATCTGGTGGACCTGGCCGGCGCCATGGCCGCCATTCGCCACGCCCACTGCCAGGTGGTCACCGCCTCCATCGACTACATGACCTTCCTGCACCCCATCCCCATCGGTTCTCTGGTGATCCTGCGATCCAGCGTGAATCGCGTTTTCCGCTCCTCCATGGAAGTGGGTGTGCGCGTGGAAGTGGAGGACCTCCGCACCGGCAAGCGCAAGCACTCCTCCTCGGCTTATGTCACCTTCGTCGCCATTGACAGGGCCGGCAGGCCGATGCCCGTCCCTCCCGTGATCCCGGAGACGGAAGCGGAAAAGACCCGCTACGAGCAGGCCGAGCGCCGCCGGCATTACCGGCTGGAGTTGCGCGAGCGCGCGCGCACGAAGGAATAGTGACCAGGCGCGCGCGTCATTAGTGTGCTTTGGTGCCCAAAGCCTGGTGCTGCCCGGTGACGCGTCGCAGGCTGAGTTAATACAGCGCGAGCAGCATAGCCGCAACCAAACCGGGCTACGCTTCCAAAACCTCGCGCACTTTGTCGAGCAGCGCGCCGAGGGTGAACGGCTTTTGCAGGAATGCAGATCCCTGGGAAACGTTCGCGGCGTGAACCTGCGGGTCGTCCGTGTAGCCGGAAACGTACAGTACCTTGATACCAGGACGGATTCCCGTCAGCTTCTCCACCATTTCGCGGCCGCCCATTTCCGGCATGACCACGTCGGTGATCACTAGTTGAATGGGGCCCGGGAATTCCTCGCAGAGGCGGATGGCGGCGTCGGCCTGCGCCGCGTCCAGCACGCGATAGCCCTGGCGCTCCAGGATCTTGCGCACCAGCGCGCGAATGCCGGTTTCGTCCTCCACCACCAGCACCGTCTCGGGCTCCGGTTCGGACTCGGGTTCCGGCGACGCCTCCACCGCCGCAGGTTCGGCTAAGGGCGCTTCGGCCACTTTCATGGGAGCCTCTCCGGCGGGCAGGCGGATGGTCACTTTGGTGCCGGCACCGGGTGCGCTCTCCACCTCGATGAGGCCGCCCCACTGCTGCACCCACGACCATGCGCGAGAGATGCCCTGGACCACGTCGGCGGCGCTGTCCTTCAGCGGCAGAATGCCTTCAAACAGACTCTGCCAGGCCTCGGGACCGTCCTCTTCCCCGGCGTGACGGATGGTGATCGCTCCAAAGTCCGCCGCGCCCTCCGTGCCCAGGGCGATCTCGCCGGCACCCGCGAGGGCACGGGCGGCGTGCTGGACAAGCGCGCGCACGGCCAGGCTCAATTGTTCGTGCGCGGCGCGGACCCAGACGGCCTCCCCGGCGGAGACAGTCAGCCTGATTCCTTCCGGTAGCGTGCCTCCCGACGCCGCCGCGACTTCGCGCACCACGCTGCTGGCGTCCAGCGACGTGGCGTCCTCGGCTTTGCGCCGCGTAAAGGAGAGCAACTGATCGGCGATGCCAGAGAGCCGCTCACCCGCGTGCCGCACCTCGGCCAGGTCGGCGTGCACTGGGCTGGCCACGGGGAGGGTGGTCAGGATTTCTTCGCTGTAGCCGTTCACGATCATGAGCAGGTTGTTCATGTCGTGGGCCAGGCGGCTGCAGAGCTTCGTCAGCGCGTCCGCGCGAGCGGCCTGCATTCGAGCCTCTTCTTCGCGGCGCCGCCCGGTGATGTCGATGGCCAGACCGACGACGTGTTGCGGCGTGCCATGGTCGTCCAGCAGCGGACGAACGGCTTCCCGCAGCCACCGCGAACTACCATCCGCCTGCAGCGCCCGGAATTCCACGCTGACCGGAACGCCGTGCTGGAACGCGGCCGAGTACTCGCGGAGCACGCGCGCGCGGTCCTCCGGGTGGATCCGCGCCAGGTAAAACGCGGGGGCGGCCGTCCAATGTTCCGCGCTCCAGCCGAGCAGCCTCTGTGCGGCCTCGTTCACGAACAGGAAATGCAGATCCGGAAGCGACGCCGCCCAGATGATGGCGTCGAGGCTCTGCAGCAGTTCCACGGCGCCGGGCTCGGGTATGGCCTCGGGTATGGATGGTCCGGCGGCAGCGGGCGTCTCCGCGGGTGTCTCGGGTTCCGGGATTGCGGGGGCTTCGACCGGGGGCTCGGCTTCGGGCTCCGCTTCGGCCCTGGCTTCGGCCTCGACCACCGGCACACCCGCACCGGCCGCTTCAATCGTCAGCAGCGCTTCCTGCTCTTCCGTGTAATCCCAGCTTCGAATCGGCTGAATGGCGATGCGCAAAGCGCCGCCGCCGTGTTCCGGACGGGCCGAGGCCGTGATGTCGCCCTGCGGAGCGCCGCCGGCAAACACCTCGCGCACCTTGTCCAGCACATCGCCGGGCAACAGAGCATCCAGCCGGCCGCGTAACGGTTCCCCGCTTCGCAGGTGGAAGATGCTGCGGATCGCCAGATTCGCCGAGATGATGGAAAGATCCGATGAAAGAACCAGCAGGCCCACCGGCAGCCCGGCCACCATTTCCTGGTAGTAGCGCCGCTCGGCCTCAACAAGCGCCAGCAGGCGTGCAACGTCTTTCGGTTTCCACTGTTCCAGATCGGAGCGGTCCATGAGTCTCCGACCCAGTCTGTCGCCCTGCGCACTCCGGCTACAACGGTACTTTCAGTTTGGACCGTACCTGGTACCCGCTCGCGCGGCTGGCGTTGGCTCGCTCGTTGACGCGCGCGGCACAGTACCTCAACCTGTGGCAAGAGTGGCCGGTCGTTCAATGCGACGTCGCTCCCTTACCGTCGCGGCTCGGTACGCTTCTGAGCCGCCCGCGTCAGCAAGCGGTCTTTGGGCCGCGTGCGTTTTCACGCATCTTGTTCGCCGCGCGAGGGTGGTACACGTGCCGCCCTGCTACTTTTTTTCCTGGTGCGCGGCGGCGTGTTCGCCGCCGGCCGGCGCCGCCTCGGCGCGCGCGAAGGCGCGGTCGGACACTTCCCTGACTCCCAGATAGGCGTCGTCGTCGACGCTAAGTTCCCCGCGGAACGGGTAGTCGAGAGCGATGATCAGCGTAAAGACGAGACCGATCGAGAGCATGGTCATCGCGGTCACCGCCATGTGAACCTTGAAATTGTGCGGGCCGAACAGGTAAACGTAAACGGCAACCAGCAGCAGGCCGAAGATCAGCATCTGCCAGACTGCGTCGGGGAGATGCGCGTTGGCCGCCAGCAGCCGGGCCCGGCGCGCGCTGAAGAGATCGTTGATCACGTGCACCATCTCCGCCTTGACCGTGGCCTGGCCCGGGGTTGCCGGTTCGTAGGTGGCCAGATCGAGACTAATCCGGCGGACTTGCGCCCAGCCTTCCTCGTAGTTGCGCTCCTCCATATGGTAGGCCTGCTGGCTCGGCCATTCCTTTTGGGTGACGATGTCGATGTACTTGTCGACATCGGCGCGCACGCGCACGGCGAGTTCGGCAGGCAGCCCGGCGCTGTCGAAGGCGAGGCCGCCCAGCGAATTGGCCTCCTCGGAGGCGATCCCCGTGCTCTTGTCCATGGCCTCGTAGACGCCCACCGCGACGAAGGCCAGCACCACCGCGTAGATGCCGCCGCAGAGCGCGTAGCTCAGCCCGATCATCGAGGTGTCCTCCTCGCGGGTGTTCCAGTTGACCAGGCGATGGAAGATGAAAAGACCAACGAGCGTGAGGACGACCACGACCGAGCAAACGGCGCCGGCCACTTCCCAGGTCGAATGAGAGTAGAACCAGTCGTTCAGCATAACGAAGTCCCTTCGCGGCGAGCGTACCTTCTCATTGGAATTCCTCGATCAATGCTGGGGGCCGGGCCGGGCCGCTTCGGGCGACTCGAGCGCTCCGGACGCCGTCGCCTGCACGCCGACGAACGCATCGTCGCCCACGCTGACCTCGCCGCGGAACGGGTAATCAAGGGCGATGATGAGGACGAAGACCAGCGCGATGGTGGCCGCGATGAGACCGGTGATGGCCATATGGATCCGAAAACTGTGCGCGCCGAAGAGGTAGGTGTAGCCGACGGCGACGGCGCCGGCGAGAAGCAGGATCTGCCAGACCACGTCGGGCAGATGCTCCCCGGCCGCGATAATGCGGCTGCGGCGCGCCTTGATCAGGTCGTTCATGACGTGCAGCATCTCGCCCTTGTTGACGTTCTGCCCCATCGTCGCCGGCTCGAACACGGCGAGCCGCGTGCTCAGATGGCCGAGCACGGTCCAGCCCGGCTCGAACACCGCGTCGCCGAGCTTGCCCGCCTGCTGGCTGGGCCACTCCGACTTGACGACGATGTCGATGTACTTGTCGATGTCGGCGCGAACCGCCCCGGCCATCTGCGGCGGCAGTCCGGACGAATCGAGCAGGAGGTTGCTCAGCCTGTTCGCTTCGGCGGTGGCAATCTCGTCGCCCTTGGCGAAGGTCTCAAAGACATCCACCACGATGAAGGCGATGAGCACGGCGTAGACCACCGCGACGATGGCATAGGTAAGGCCAACCGTCTCGGTGTCTTTCTCCTTGTGATGCATACGGACGTCGACAAAGCGGTGAAAAATGTACAGCCCGAGCAGAGCCAGGCCGGTCAGGATACCAACCACCAGCAGCCCGACCTCCCAGGTCGGGTGCGAATACAAAAAATCAACGAGCACGACTTCCCCCTCCGCGCAGTCCGGCTTCCCCCGTCTTCTCCGTGAGCCGGTAGTTTACCCGCCGCCCGTCCGATTCGTCCACTTCGGCGATGATGATCCCCGCCGCATCGAGGTCTCGCAGCCGCTCCGCCAGGATGCTGGTGGCGATGCCTTCGCCCGATCCCCGCAACTTCCTGAACGTCCGAGGACCGCGAACCATCGGATCGCGAATAATGAGCAGCGGACGGCGATCCCCAAACCGCTCGAGTGACATACTCACCGGGCCGCCGGACCGGCAGTTCAACTTCGGCTTCGCGGGCACATCGGACACGGTATCACGGTGACTCGCAACATGCAAGCGACCTCGCCAGACCTCGCCAGACCTGTGATCTCCCCGAACGCGATATGCCGGGAAGGGTGTCAGGGTGGCGTGTCAGACCTTTCGGACCAGCCAGCAGCTCCGGCGTGCGGTTATCAGCCTGTGACTAAGGTGGCCGGTCGTTCAATTCTGGGACGGGCGACGAATTCTCACATCGGGGAGCCACGGCGAACGATCCACCGGTCGCTGCGGACGTTTCGTGCCTCTCTCGAAAATGGCAATACCGCTCACGGTCACGGCTCGACTGCTGAGCCGCGCGCGTCGGCAAGCGGTTGTTCTTAAGGCCGCGTCCATTTTCATTCAGGCGGATGAGGTTCACCTCATAACGCGACTGCCCCGAATTGAACGCACAGCGACATTTGCCACAGGCCGTTATGTCACCGCAGCGGGCTTGTGTTTTCACGCCCACGTGAATCCCGGAGAAGTATGTTAGTAAGGTTAGTAGTGCTTTCGCGCGCCCGACAGCTCGTTTGGCTTGCCGGGCCACGCGTGCCATCGGCTATTGGCAGGTTTCGGGATTCCAGGAGGACAACACGGTGGTATCCGGATTATTAGCACGTCCCATTGGATTTCTTTTGGCGCTCTTACCAGCGGCAACCTTCGCCACGGTCACCCCTTACCCCCCTTTCCCGGGCGCGGCGCCGAGCGAGTCTTACAAGGTGGCGGTGAACGGTCAGCCTGTGTTTGTGCATCGCTTCCTGACTTACGACCAGTTCAACTGGATGGATTATGCCAGTTTCGGCATGACCGGCAAGGTTCACGTTACGGTCACCCTGCTGGTCAGCGAGAGAAAGGTGGTCACCTGCCACGTCAGGCCGCTCGCCTACGGGATCCAGCCGCGGATCAGCGGGAATACGGTCAGTTTCGATCTCGATCGGCCACGTTATCTGATCTTGTTCTTCAATGACGAGCCGATGTTCTACAGCACCGGGCTGATGCTGTTTGCCGAGCCACCCGAGAAGAATCCCCCCAAACTCGGCGATCCGAACGTCGTCAACATCCAGGACTACAAGGTTGACAGCGCGGGTAAGACGCTCGAAACCGCGAAAATCAACCAGGCCATCGGCGACGTCTCCGCCAGACCCGGGGGCGGCGTGCTCTTTTTCCCCGCCGGCGTTTACCTGACGGGCACCGTGTTGATGAAGAGCAACGTCAGGCTTTACGTCGATGCGGGCGCCCTGATTCGCGGGTCCGGCAGGAATGCGGATTATGTCTCTGCGCCTGTGCCTCCCGGGGGAAGGCCGCTGCGAGCCCTGATTATCTTCGACCATGTCGAGAATGCCGGCCTCGCGGGCCGCGGCGCGATCGACATGGACGGCTACCCGAGGTTGTGGCACGATTTCCAACCCGACACATCGGACGGGCGCGCCAGAGACGCAGACGGGAAAGTGTTGGATCCTCATGGGGCCGGGGTCAGGGGCTATGTGGTGAACGACAGCCGCAACATTTCTTTCCAGGACCTGTTGCTCCTCCGCTCGGCCTATTGGACCGTGCTGGTCAGCGGAAGCGAGTATTTCTCCACCCGCAACATCAAGATCGTCAACCGCAAGCAGCAGTACCATGACGACGATTATGACTTCAGCGCCACCAGTCACATCCTGATCGAGGACGGGTTCGCCATGTCCATGGACGATACCTGGGCCCTTTACCGCGGCACCGATCCGCGGACCGGCGCGGCCCGGGGCATCGAGGATTTTGTGGTGAAAGGATTTGTGAATTACACCTACACCGCCGGCCTGGCCATCGGGTATGGCGCCGCCCCGGCCGTCGCGCACCTGCGCTTCGAGGACGTGCACTTCGTTAGTAACCATAATAAATTCGCCATTTGGATTCAATTGACGCCCGCGTATTTTACGGGGCGGGGGTATTCCGCGGGAGCCCGGCCCAGCAGGAACGCTCCCCTCGACGATTTCCGATTTGTCAACTGCACGTTCGAGAATGACGGCGGCCATATTTATATCGACGGTGGCGACTTGCCGGTGACGAACTTTGTTTTCGAGAACTGCATTTTCTATAAGACGACCAAGCCCAGCCTGCTTATGGGCCAGCACGTCGCTCCGGTCCTGTTCAGGAATCTCACGATCAACGGTGCGGCGATCGGAAATGCCGAACAGTTAGAGCGGGCTGGCTTCGATCTTTCCGTCCCGGTCAGGATCGAGCCATGAGGCCAGCCGGACTGGGGCAGGCTTCCACCGAGGTTGTCCTGCTGCTGTCCAGCCAGGCTGCTGGAATTGTGGCCGGAACGATGGCAACGGCGAAAGTGGCCGTTCGGGCAATTCGGGGACGAGCGGCGGACTTCCGCACCGGAAAGCCACTGAGAACAATCCACCGATCGCCGCGGAGACTCCGTGGCTGTCCCCGAGTTGCCAGCAGGTACTTCTGCCAGAGGTCGTAGGGGACCCCGAGCTGTACGGCGGCGCGGCTCGTGGCCTTTGCGCTTTACACTCTCTTACGCAACGCAGCCAGCCGCAGCGTAACCTCATGCGCCGGGGTGGCGTTCCTATGGTCAAATCCCCGTTACGGCGGCGGACGCTCACTACCCCTCTTCACACATTGTGAGCGTCCGCCCTATTTTTCAAATCACCGGCGATGACCGGCGCGAGTTCCTGTCGCAGATGGAACAGGCTCCGGGGCTGCTTCGTCTCGCCACCGCCGGCCTCTCCGCAACCCGGCTCGAGACGCCCTACTTAGGCAGCGCACTCTCCGCGGCCGAGCTTGAGCGAGAATTCCTCTTCGTCGCCCCAGTCGCGGTACATCTCCGGGAATGTCTCGGCCGGCTTCGCCAGATCCGCGGTCATGGCCCGGAACGTCTCCACCTTGTGCCGCAGCACGTAGTTCCGAAACGGCTCACCCTCCAGCCGGTTCGCGATGAAGTGATCCAGTACGCGGCGGACCGCCAGGGGCGCCAGACGCGCCGGGACGCTTTGCACCGCCAGTCCGAAGCGCAGCATTCCCTCGGCATCGTAGCCGCCGCCGAGGAGCATCTGATAATAGGGCACTTCGCGGCCGTCGATCTTGCGCGCGTTTCCGTAGAAGCCCACATCGCCGGTCCAGTGCTGGCCGCAGGAGTTCGGGCAACCGCTGATCCTAACCGAAAGCCGGCGCACTTCGGGGTCGTCGTAACCGGCCACGGCCCTGGCGACGGCCTCGCCCAGGTTCATGGATTTGGTGAGCGCCAGGTTGCAACTGTAGGCTCCCGGACACGTGGTGACATCATCGATCTGGTGCGCACCGGCCTCGGCCAGATCGGTCTGCCGCAACGCCGCATACACGCGCTTCAGGTTGGGTAAGGCGATGAACCCCAGCATCAGGTTCTGGTCCATGCTGACGCGCACGTAGCCATCGCCGGCGCCGCGCGCAAGGTCCGCAACGGCGCGCATCTGATGGGCAGTCAGGTTGCCCTGCGGAACCTTCACCGTGACAATCGCGTAGCCGGTCTGCCGCTGCGGCCGGGTGTTGGTTTGGAGCCAGCGCCCGTATTCCGGGTCCATCTGTGTACCGAGGTGCCCGTTCAGGACCGGCAACTGCCGGCCGGCTCCCAGTGGTGGCGGCACTGCCTGAAAACCACCGAAACTCTCCGGGACTTCCTCCGGCAGCGCGATGCCGCCGTTCGCCAGAATGTCGCGGTATTCCTTCTCCACGTGCTCCTTCACCCAGTCGAAGCCGCGCTCGCGCACGATGAACTTCAACCGCGCCTTGTTCTTGTTCTGCCGGTTGCCGTGCTTGTTGAAGATGCGCAGCACCGCCTCGGTTTTGTGTACCAGCAGATCGGCCGGAACGAATTCGTCCAGCAACTGGGCTTCGTTCGGCAGCGGGCCCAGTCCGCCGCCCACCACCATGCGGAAGCCGTGCTGCCCGTCGCGAATCACTGCGCGCAGGCCGACGTCGTTGAACGCGGTGCCGATGCAGTCCTCGGGGCAGCCGGAAAACGCGATCTTGAATTTGCGCGGCATGTTGTCGGTGAGTTCCTTGTGCAGGAAGGCGAAGGCGATGCGGCGCGCCCAGGGGTGGACGTCGAAGGGCTCGTCGGGGAGCAGGCCGCTCAGCGGGCAGGCGGTGACGTTGCGGACGGTGTTGTAGCAGGCCTCGCGCGTGGTCAGGCGCCGGTCGGCCAGCAGGTGGAGCAAGTCCGGCACCTGGGCGAGCGGCACGAAGTGGAACTGCATGTTCTGGCGCGTGGTCAGGTGGCCTTTGCCGGCGGCGTAACGGTCGGAAACGAGGGCGAGCTGGTCCAATTGATCCGCCGTGAGAGTGCCGCCGGGGATTTTGGTGCGGATCATCTGCACGCCGGGCTGGCGCTGGCTGTAGATGCCGCGGCGAAGGCGGAAGGGGCGGAAGTCTTCGTCGGTGATCTCGCCGGCGAGGAGCCTGTTGGCGTGGTCGCGGAAGAGCTCGATGTCCTGGCGCACGATGGCGTCGTACTCGGCTTCCGTATGTGATAGAGCGCAAAGGGCTGGTTCAGACATTCGTCAAAGTACCGCTTCTTGATGGATTATAGCATGTTTGATGCCGGTGGGGCGGAATTGGGTTCGTTTTGTTGTGGGGCGCGGCGGGAGGGAGTAAAGGGAGTAGAGGGAGTAGGACTGCCGCCCGCGCAGTTGGGGGTGGGGCCGGAATTGGGCTCGTTTTGTCGGGCGGGAGCGTGGGCAGCCGGGGCCTCCGGTCCGTGGATTGCATCCCGCGTGCGGGGGCCCGTGCTGGCATGGCCATTTCCGCGATTTGGGAAGCTCCGTGGGTCTGTTGGCATCTCGCCCTGACGGTAGCACGAGACGGGCGGGTTATCCGGGCGGCGAGGGTGGGAGTGGCTGTGTAATGTGGTGTTTGGATTGGTAGGTTGTTGTCAACGCCGTGGCGGGTACGTCGCCGTCGGCCGCGCCCGATGAGCGGCCCTGGTGATCGGGGCCTCCTCACGAGTTGGCGACTGTGCGGCCAAGTGGACTGCCTGACTCTTGCACCAGAGTTTTGCAACGCCACCGACTATCAGGGACCGGGCCGCTGGGAGGCCCTTGGGGCTCTATTTCGCAACTGACTGTTGCAACTCTGAAATCCGCGGTTTCAGGGCCCTCCGCTGACGTTGCAAAACCCTTTGTGAGACGCGGAGGGGGATTGGGGCCTCAGCTCCTGTTGCGGGAAAGATGGATAATAAAGGTGCGCGGTGGGTACGGCAGCAGCTTTTCGCACATTGACCAAATGAGGAGGAAGTGCCGCCGGAGCTGGGATTCGATGGAAGAGCTTGGGGCAGGCAGCTCTGGAGATGTTCGTCGCACAATGACCAGAGACGCGGTTCGCTCACTCCTGGCCCGTCGGCGCGGACCGCAACGAGGAGGTGAGTTATCGTGACTAGTCGTGAGTTCAAGGGGATAGGCATTGTCGAGACAAGGCCTTGGGCAGCGTCTCTTCAGTTTGCGCTGCAGCTCCTCGCCTTGCCTTTCTTAGCTTTCGGCGGCCTCGGGCTCGGTATGGTGGCCTTTAGCCTCGCAGGAGAATCCGGCTACGTCTACCACCAGCTGTTTGGGATGGCGTTCGCGCTTGCCATTCTTGGTGTGGGTGCCGGGCTTCTGTGGTGCGCCTCAGTAGTGCGGCGGTCTTTGTTCCTTCCCGGGGACTGGTGCTGGACGTTCCTATTCGCTGTACAGCACAACACGACGTACAGCGCATGGTGCTCCACAGCAATATCACCGACACGCCTCATTTTTCGGGTGTGGCCATGGAGCAGAAATGCTGAGGCCGCGGACGCGGCGAGCGCGGCGAACGCTCTTGTTCGCATCGATACGTCTACGATCACCAACGCTAAGATGGCTGCGCTTGGGCACAGTTACCTCGCCGAGCACCTCGCCGAGCGCAAGAAGATGGCGGCGGATCACTGGGCGGCGGCAGTTCCATTGCTGTCCAAAATCCTGATTGATCGACCGGGCGCGGTGGAGTGGCTGTTTGCCCGCGCCGAAGCGCTTCAGCACACCTCACGTTACCCCGAAGCATTGGCGGACGCAGAGCAGGCCTGCTCATTGGAAGGGAACATCTCGCTGCGGGCACTGTCTGCGCGGATCAACGCCCTTATCGCGCTGGGACGTTTAAATGATGCTGTTAAGGTATGTGACGGAGTGGCGTCTGCGGAGGGCGCATCACCGGAAATCCAACAGGCCGCTCTTGCACATCGTACCGAAATCGAATCGGCGGCTCACCGGTCGCCGACTGAACAGCGTATTCTCCAGGCTAAGCACGACGGCCGAGTGGCGTTCAACCTCTATCATAAAACTGGCAACGGCCAAGGTTCGTACAGGCAGCCGTGCATGTTGCTGCCGCAATCTCGAGGGCACGCAGCGAAGCGGTCGCAGGCAACCATAATCACATGCGGCTATTGTCGGCAGCCAATTGAGATGAAGTTGGACGAAGTCACCTTTGCCGCGATGGACGTTCGCATCTTGACGGCGACGCCAGGGCTTCGCTCGCGTGTGCTTCAACACATTCTTATACGAAGATGGGCCGTCACTGTAGCGCTACCGGTGGTCATTGCGTTTATATCAGCTGCCGGGTGGCATGAATCGGTCGAGATGGGATGGGGCATTTCGGTGCTTATGGGCGGGCTCACCAGTGTGATGTTGATAGACCTTCCTCTTGGCATTGTGACTGCGTGGAAGCTGCGTCGCGGGGTCGCGCTACCGATTGGAAGATGGTGGCCGCCGTCGCGTCTTGGCGACCTTGAAGTTATAGAGGGCGTGGACCTCACGCGAACGATCACAGGAATCTGGATGGAGGCGTCCGAAGTACACCAGATCTCGCGCTTTGGCGAAGATACCGCCTATCGGTTTGTAGGCCCGTGGCGTGTTGGTGATTCTGACTACAGAAACATTGGGGAAATGTTCGGCGGTCGCAATTACTACGTGCCTACTTTTTTCGATGACTAATCTATCCCAGCCTCTTGCAATCGCTTCTACAACGGTGTGCCCCTGAAGCCATCGGGCGATGCTTCGGGGGTGTGCCGTGGTCAAAGAGAATGAGCATCGGCGGGCGTTGCATGCACCGGGCGGGAGTGGCGTTCCCAAGCTCTTCGCCGCGAAATGCAATAACCGCGTTGATCTGTTCGCGCGTGACAGAGAATTCCTCCATGACTTCTTCCACGGTTAAGCGGGCTTCCAAATTCTCGAACACCGTGGCAAGCGGTATCCGGGTAGCGACGTTGCACAAAGGACCATTTTTGCAACGTCGGTCTTGCCACTCGCCGCCTAACGCGCACACCGTCGAAGTCTCCCCAACGGAAATGCAGCCGGGAATGGCCGACCGGCCACTACCATCCCGCAGCTTTTTCGATTTCCAGCGGCCAGACGCGCAGCTCGGGCGAATTTCGCAACTGCTGCCGAGGGAGTCCGGTGTGCTGGTGAGCAGCGGGAAGGCGCCGAAGTGCATGGGGATGATGGTGCGCGCCTTCAGCAGACGGGCGGCGAGGGCGGCCTCGCGCGGGCTCATGGTGAAGTGGTCGCCGATGGGCAGGAACGCCAGCTCCGGTTTGTGCAACTGCTCGATCAGGAGGATGTCACTACCGGATGTTCCGCAGGCAAATGATGAAGCCATTCAAGCTGCGCGGGGGTTTCGGGAACCGTGACCCCGCGGGCGGTGGTAACCACATCTATGGCCTTTTCGGTTTCCATGCCGGAACTCATCAGCACCCCGGCCGCGATTAGTCCCGAGCGCCCAACGCCCTGGCGGCAATGCAGAGCGACGCTCTTTCCTTCCTCAAGGGCTTGGACGATCTTTCTCAGAAGCGAGACTACCGCTGGCACGGATGCGGGCACTCCTCGATCGGGGATTGGAAACGAGATAAAGGTGATGCCCTGGGACTCGGCGGCGTCGCGTTCATGAACGAGCTGCAGTTGGGCGGCCTCTTCGTTCTCCAGCAGCGAAACCACGGTGTCCAGGCCGGCGCGGCGCCAGCCCGCGGCCTCGTCCTCGATCCAGTCCCCGCCGCGGGGGCGAGCGACCAAAGCCAGCCGTCCGCGCCACGGTCCCGGTATCCAGAAGAGATCAGGATTCATCGCGTGCTCTCGTCTTCGCCCCGCTCGGCGAGTACGCTGATTCGGTGATGTCCATCGAGGACCGTCCCGTCCGCTCGAACTTTGAGCGAACCGCGCTGACCGGGGGCAAGCGAGGACTTCAACTCGCTGGTGGAGAGGCGGCGAAACTGTTCGAGCTTTGCGCTGTTCAAAGTGCTTTCGGCGTGCAGGGATTTGAGGTTCGGTACGGGTGATGAATCCATCGTGCGCTCCAACCAGATCGTACCCCGCGAAGTGGCCCACTACCAGCCCGCGGGCTTTCCGATTTCCAGCGGCCAGACCCGCAGTTCGGGCGAGTCGCGCAACTGCTCGGCGATACCATCGGGCGTTCCGGTGGGTGTGGTGCTTCGCGCGCCTGGCCATCGGTGGCTGTGGTGGCTCGATCACAAACGAGTGTGGCGGGGCTACCTCGATTCGGGGCTGAGCCTGAAGCGTACGCAGCGCGGGGGTACATCACTCCTGAGCGATCGTTTGATAGACTGAATCGGCTCCGGTATGGATAGCGCGCACTTCACCACCTTGCTCGCCAAGTGGCGGGACGGCAGAAAGGAGGCGCTCGACGAGCTCACGCCGGTGATGTACCGCGAACTGCATTCGATCGCCGCCTCGTGGCTTCGCCGCGAGCGGCCCGGCCACACACTGGAGCCGACCGCCCTGATCCACGAAGCCTACCTCCGCCTGGTCGATCACAAGCAGGACGAATGGCACAACCGCGCGCATTTCTTTTCCGTCGCGAGCCACATTATGCGGCAAATTCTGGCGAAGTATGCCCGCGCTCGCAACACGGCCAAGAGGGGCGGAGGCCGAACGCCAGTGTTGCTCGACGAAGTTGAAAGCGAGGTTCTCGCCAGGCTCGGCCGCACCGCTCAGGCGGTCGAGACCCTCAAAACCGCGATCCGGCAGGAAGAGGCAAAAAAGCCCGCGGAGCTTTCGCTATCGCAGCTCCGCGACCTGGCCGAGGCCGATCAACGCCTGGCCGCGCTGGCACCGCTGGAAGCCTGCGCCGCGCTGACCAGGGAAAGCGCAATCTGGTCGGAATGGCGCCGCCGCAAAGGCTTAGAGCGATATCCCGAAGCGCGCCGGCCGGCCCTTGAAGCGGCGCTTTCCTCCAATGGGCATTGCAGGCCGCAATAGTGGCCTGCTCTTCCGCTCAGACGCAGCGCGCCCACCCACCGGCAGAGGGCAGGGCCCCGTGGGTTCCAGCGTGCAATCGAGGCGGTGAGGGTCCTTGCGGATACCATGCCATCCCACGCTATTGAAAACACGTCTGGAGGAACTACGGGAATTCGTGCTGATTGCACGCCGGCGGTTAACTGTCCGCGTAAGTTATTGATTCTGTTCTGGCGGTGAGGGTGGGATTCGAACCCACGGAAGAGTCACCCCTTCAACGGTTTTCGAGACCGCCCGATTCAACCACTCTCGCACCTCACCGAATCTTCATTCTACCTGATTTCCCAATCACTTGCGGGTAGCGTCACCGGCTGGCCGGCGGCGGACTTCAAAACCGGCCCTGTCGCCATTTCGGCGCCATTCACCGCAATCAAGGCGACCGCTCGCCTCTTCGCGTCGCGGTTCGTCTGGGCGGAGCGCATCCTTACCGGGACCGGCGAATGGCCAGCGAACTCCTTCACCGTCACCAGACGGAACGCGGCGCATGCTTGCTCGCAACCTGCTTGGGGACGTCGGAAATGGGGCGCTTCGGCCACGAGGTACAATGGCAGCGCATGGTGGATCTGCTCACAGCGCTGCTGGCGCAGTTGCCGAAGCTCACCGTCACGGCGGTGCTGGACATCCTCGCCGTCGCCTTCCTCATCTATCAGTTCATTCTGATTGTGCGCGGGAGGCGCAGCGCACCCGTGCTGGCGGGCGTCGCCATCCTGGTGCTGGTCTACCTGGTGGCGGTGGCGCTGCGTCTGGAGCTGCTGCGAACCGTACTGGCGGCGCTGGCGCCTTACACGGTCTTCGCGCTGATTGTGATGTTCCAGTCGGAGCTGCGGCGTATGCTGGCGCGCCTCGGGCGGCGGCGCGCGTTTGGCGCAAGCCCGCTGGAGCGCCGCGAACTCGCCGACGAGATTCTGCTCGCGGTGGCCCAGCTCGCGCAGCAGCGGGTGGGCGGTCTGATCGTGGTGGAGCGCAACATCGGCCTGCGCACCTTTATGGAAAGCGGTGTCGCCGTTGACGCGCGGCTTTCGCGCGACCTCATCGTCTGCATCTTCCATCCGGGAGGGTCGCTGCACGATGGCGCGGTCATCGTGCAGGGCGATCGCATCGCCGCTGCCGCCTGCTTCCTGCCTCTTACCACCAATCCCGCGCGTTCCGCGCAACTCGGCACGCGCCACCGCGCGGCCATCGGCGTCACCGAAGAGGCCGATTGCCTTTCCATCGTCGTGTCCGAGGAAACCGGCCATATTTCACTTGCGGCCGTGGGCGAAATTGAGTTGAACGTAACGCTCGATCGCGTGCGCGAGGCGCTCACCAGCCGCCACCCGGGGCGCGATCTGCGGTCCGCCGACGGCATCGCTCAACCGCCCCGGCGCACCACCGTGGAGTTCCCGTGAAAGCGCCGGGTCGCGGTCCGTTTTGCGCGAGTTCCTCAAAAAAGGCCCGGCCATGAGACGGATGCTAACGCAAAACCTCGGCTGGAAGCTGCTTTCACTGCTGCTGGCATTCGCGTTGTGGGCCATCGTCGGCCGCACCACGGAAACAGCGACCTCCGTCGCGGCGCGGGTTCAGTACAAGAATCTGGCCGACGATCTCGACATCAGCTCGGGTATGCCCGGACAAGTCAACCTGGAGTTGCGGGGCCCCTCGCGCCGCCTCCAGCAGGACAACCTGACCGCGGTGACCGTCGTCCTGGATTTCGCGCAGGTACAGGGACCCGGCGAGCGCACCTTCAACATCGCTTCGGGCAATGTCAGCCTGCCGCTGGGCGTAGCATTTTCCCGGGCAATCCCCGCGCAGATCCGCATCCGTTTCGACCGCATCCTCGGCCGGGACGTGCCGGTGGAAGCGCGGTACAGCGGCGCGCCGCCGGCCGGATATGAGATGCTGCGTGCCGAGCTTCAGCCGCCCACCCTGCGCGTCCGCGGGCCCGAGAGCCGCGTGGCCGCGGTCACCAGTCTGCAGACCGATCCGATCGATCTGACCGGCATCGTCGGCGAACGCGCCGGGCAGGTGCACGTCTGGACCGGGGATCCGCAGGTGCAGCTCGCCGCGCAGAGCGCAGTAACCTGGAAAGTGATCGTGCAGAAGATAAATCAGAAAGATTTACATCATTAAATGGCACGCTATTTCTTTGGAACCGATGGAATTCGCGGGGTGGCCGGCGAAAGTCCGCTCGATAAGAAAACGATTTTCGCGGTTGGGATGGCCCTCGGCGAGTGGGTAACCGCGTCGGGACGCGAGGCGGCCGTAGTGATCGGCATGGATACCCGCGAATCGGGGCCATGGATCGCGTCGTTGATTGCCGCGGGACTGGCGCGCCATGCCATCGCCGTGGATTTTGCCGGCGTCACCACCACTCCAGGAGTCGCGTATCTGTCGAAAACCGGACCGTTCGCCGCCGGAGTCATGATTTCGGCTTCGCACAATCCATTCCAGGACAACGGCATCAAGGTCATCGATCATTCCGGCTACAAGCTGCCGGATGAGCTGGAAGAGCGCATCGAAGAGGGCATCTTTCGCGCGCTGGCGGCGGGCGTCGCGCCGTCGCCACTGGAACTGGCTCCCGACCAGGAACTGGACCGCGCCTACGCCGGGCACCTGGCCTCCACCGCGCCGGGTGGTCTGGCCGGTTTTGACATCGTCGTCGACTGCGCCAACGGCGGCGCGTCCTGGCTGGCCCCGCGCTTGTTTGAACAGCTCGGCGCGAAGGTGCATGCCATCGGTGCGTCGCCGGACGGCCGTAACATTAACCTGAATTGCGGTTCTCTGCACCTCGAAGGGCTTCGTGAGGCGGTCTTGCGGCGCGGCGCTCAGCTCGGAGTGGCCTTCGATGGCGACGCCGATCGCGCTCTGTTCGTGTCCCACTCCGGCAAGATTGTCGACGGCGACGCGGTGCTGCTGATCAACGGCCGCGATCTCCACCGCGCAGGCAGACTGTCGGACCGCAACGGCCGGCCGGTGGTTGTCGCCACGGTGATGTCGAACTTCGGCCTGGAGAAGGCGCTGGCCGCCGACGACATCGAACTGGTGCGAACGCCGGTGGGCGACAAGTACGTGCTCGCGGACATGCTCGACCGCGGGGCCATGCTGGGCGGCGAGCAGTCCGGCCATGTCATCTTCCTCGACCACGCGACCACCGGCGATGGCCTCCTGACCGCCCTGCGCGTCATGGACGTAATGCGGCGCAGCGGGCGGAATCTGGACGAACTCACCGCGGACCTGCAGGTCTACCCGCAACTGCTGGTCAACATCCGCGTGAAGGAGAAGAGGCCGTTCGATGAGCTTGCTGGCGTGCAGGCCGCGATTGCCGGCGTCGAGAGCGCCCTGGCCGGCTCGGGACGCGTCAACGTGCGTTTCTCCGGCACCGAGCCGCTGGCCCGCGTCATGGTGGAGGGGCCGGACATGGAGCGCGTGAAGGCCGCGGCCGAGCGCATCGCCGCCGAGATCCGCCGGGAGCTGGGTAGCCACGAATGAACACGAATACACACGAATAAGAACGGGCTGTTTTATTCGTGTGTATTCGTGTTCATTCGTAGCTGAATCCGATCCAGCGCGGCGTTTTCCGGCAGTATTCGATGTAACCCGCGCCGCCCTTGCGCCGCAGGTGCGGCTCCTCCACGAACACAACTATGACGTGAAAGAACACGCACACGGCGACACCGTAGAGCAGCAACAGCACCGAACCGAAGAATAGACCTTCTCCGAACACCGCCGCCGCCACGCTGACGTACATCGGGTTGCGCGAGTAGCGGTAGAGGCCCTGCTGCACGAGCGCGCGCGGCTCTTCTCCCAGCAGGAAACGCAGGGGGCGTGTGAACCAGATGGCCGGCGTTCCTCCGCCTTTCAGCAGGAAATCCGCCGCGCACAGCAGATATCCGGCAGCGCCCGCGACAATCAGCGCGAACCCGGCCCAGCGCCATGGCCCGGCGTCAAACGAGCGCACCTCGTCGCCGGAGGTGAGCAGCATCCACGGCGCCCAGCCCGCCACGAAGCCGGGCACCAGAATGGTGAAAATCAATGCGCGAAGGTAGAGCATTACGCCTCCGTTGCCGGCAGCGAAAACCAGAACTTCGACCCGGCGCCCTCGGTCGATTCCGCCCACATCCGGCCGCCGTGCGCTTCGATGATCCGTTTGGAAATGGCCAGACCGATTCCCGTTCCCGGGTACGCGCTGCCGGAATGCAGTCTCTGAAAGATCTCGAAGATCCTGTCCGCATACTGTCCGTCGAAGCCGATGCCGTTGTCTTCCACGACAAAGCGCCATTCGTCGCCGTGTCTGGTGGCCGCCACGCGCACCCGCGGCGGCCGGTTCGGCTGGCGGAACTTTATGGCGTTGCCCAGCAGGTTCTGCAGCACCAGCACCAGTCCCGCTTCATCGCCTGGGACCACCGGCAGCGGCTCGTGCACGATCTCCGCTGCTGATTCCTCGCGAAGAATCCGCAGGTTGTCCAGCGCCGCCTCCAGCACCTTCTCGAAGTCGGTGGGGGCGATCCGCGGGGCCTGCATGCCGGTGCGGGAATAGGAGAGCAGGTCGCTGATGAGCAGCCGCATGCGGCTGGCGCCATCGACGGCGAAGCGAATGTATTCGTCGGCGTCCTTGTCCAGTTTCCCCTCGTAGCGGCGCGCCAGCAGGTCCACGTAGGCGCTGACCATGCGCAGAGGCTCCTGCAGGTCGTGGCTGGCGACGTAGGCGAAACGCTCGAGGTCGGCGTTGGACCGGAGCAGGCTGGCGTTGGCCGCGCGGAGCTCGGAGGTGCGCTCCGTCACCCGCTGTTCCAGTTCCGCGTTGAGCCGCACGGCTTCCTGCTCGGCGCGCTTGCGTTCGGAGGCGTAGAGGACGACGAGATGGTAGGCCCAGAACAGCAACCCGATGGAGACCACGATGCCCGCTCCGAAGCAGACGGCAACGCGAATCTCGGTGCTTCGTTGCGCGCTCAGACGCTGCGCCAGCAGGCGCTCTTCCTCGATGTTCATGGACACTGTGATCCGGCGAATCGTGTCCATGGCGCGCTGGCCCACGCCGGTCCGGACTTCCGCCGTGGCCGCGGCCTCGCCCCGGGTGCGGCGCAGTTCGATGGTGCTGCGCAGCTCATCCATCTTGAGATGGACGGCGGGCACCAGCTCGTCGAGACGGGCCTGCTGGCCGGCGCCGCTGTCGCGAATCAGATCGCGCAGACGCGAAATCGACCGGTCCACCTGGGGCGACGCCGCGCGGAACGGCTGCAGATACGACTCGTCGCTGGTGAGCAGATAACCGCGCTGGCCCGTTTCAGCGTTGGTGACGGCCAGAAGCAGGTTGTCCATCTCGCTCAATACCTGCTGGGTGTGGGATACCCAACGGACGCGCCCGCGATACTGGAGGCTGCCCCACCACGCGAGCACGGCCAGAACCACGGGTACGAGCGCGACCCAGATGAATGTGAGCTGCGTTCTTCTCAGGAGTTTCTGCGGCACAATGTTGAAATCCAATTGTAGTACCGCTTGTAGTACCGCCCGGTGGTGCGTCCCGATGCTATATTGGCGCCAGGCATGCGCCGCATCCGCATCACCATCGCTTACGACGGCACGGAGTTTCACGGCTGGCAGGTGCAGCCCGGCCTGCCCACCATCCAGGGCGCTATCGAGCAGGTGGTGGCGGCCATCGAGGGCGGCCAAGTGACGGTGTACGGCTCCGGCCGAACCGACGCGGGGGTGCACGCTCTGGCGCAGGTGGCTGCTTTTTCGCTGGAAAATCGCATCCCGGCGGAGAACCTCCGGCGGGCGATGAATCGCCTGCTGCCGCGTTCGATTCGCGTCCTCGCCGCCGAAGAGGTTGCGGCGGAGTTTCATCCGCGCTTCGACGCGCGCGCCAAGACCTACCAGTACCGCGTGTGGCGCGAGGAGATCTGCCCGCCGTTCGACCGGCTCTACGTGTATCACCATCCGTACCCGCTGAACGAGGAGGCAATGATCGCCGCCGCCCCGCTATTCGCTGGCGAACATGATTTCACGGCGTTCGCGGCGTCCGATGAAAACGACGACGGCGCCCGCTCGAAGGTGCGCACCGTCCACTCTTCCGCCGCGTGGCGCGACGGCGCGCGGCTACTGTATCAGGTGCGTGGCAGCGGCTTTCTCAAGCACATGGTGCGCAACATGGTGGGCGTGCTGCTGGAAGTGGGCAAAGGCAATCTGTCCCCGGCGGACGTCCGCGCCCGGCTGGAACCCGGCTGCGGAATTCCACCGGGGCCCGGCGCACCAGCGCGCGGTTTGTTTCTGGTCGGCGTGGAGTATTATTGAGTCCCGCATAATGCAGTGACAGGCTGCCGATATCGTTCGACTGCTTGAGAAACGGTATGCGATGGACCGGAACGAGGATCGTGGCTCATTAGCCAGACTGTAAATCACCTGTACTCAAATTGAGCCTCACGATACCGTGCTGGCGGGAACATGCACGTCGGTTTGTTCGTCATGGGGAGTGTGGGAACGCTCATTCTAACAGGCATCGCGTTTGTCAGCATCATCCTTGGGCGCCTGTCCCGCGATTCCTGGGGGGTCGGACTCATCGAAGCCATAGCGAAGATCCTTGAGATCCTCCTCTAGGCCGAATGCTCAAACTGAGTCACTGCCAGACAAAACCTGCCCTGTCACCGCAAAGTAGTAATGTCACCTTTGAGCAAAGTAGAAATGTCCTCTTGACAACCCCAGGCTGGGGGGATGCAGGAAGGACGGCTACTGATGACGCAAAGCGATCGCGACCGGCTGGTGGC
>Ga0326728_10001891_pt1 | contig 71707 bp, 62 predicted proteins | sample MB3enrmetagenome_FD_207602 | JGI IMG/M metagenome (GOLD analysis project Ga0326728, IMG submission 207602) | Lab enriched peat soil microbial communities from McLean, Ithaca, NY, United States - MB31MN | ecosystem: Environmental > Terrestrial > Soil > Wetlands > Peat | place: USA: New York...
GCACCGAAGAGGAACTACGTCGAGCGGCCCGGACCGCCTTTAACGCGATTTCCACCGCCGATTGCCAAGGCTTCTTTTTTAGCGCCCAATACGCTACATAATAAATGGAAATGCTCTAGAGTCTACTCTCCTTCGCGGACTCCCGGAGCGGAAGCAAAGTATGTATTGACCCTAGCGACTAAATGTCAGTCTAACAATTATCTACTTGACAATGTTTCGTTTGTGAATTATTAACAGCGCATAATTGGATTGCGCCGCGAGGTGGTGATGATGCTTCCGGGGCCGTCCACTGTTGAACAGTTGCATTTGTGTCGCATGCGGATTGTGCTCTCCTGTAACACCAAGGAAGGTGTAGCGACAACGTGGGGAAAGCTTAATCCCCCTAATGGGTAGCGACCAATGCCGACCGCAGAGCCGGCAGGATCTGCGCTACTCAGGAGGAGACAGCCTTGGGTAAAGAAAATGCAGCAGCGCTATAACAGGCTGTAAATCTAAAGCCGGTTGCGGTGGCGCCATTGGTTCTACCAAGTGGTCCACCTGCAGACATTGCAGTCCAATTCGGCTTGTGGAGATGAGCATGGTCATTAAACCAAATCTTAGCAATCGCGATTTTGACCGCACTCGCTGGGCGAGCACGGTTAACACAAAGTGCCATTTCTTGAAATACCAATTAGTTTTGTTGGCCGTGATCTTTATGTCCGTGCTTGGGCTTTCCTCATGTGTTGATCTAAGCGAGATCACGCAGCTTGCCAAATCGAGCCAGGACGTCGGTAACAGCTTCAAGCAGATTGCCGACGAGGCTCTCAATTCCTGCAAAAGGGCTAATAACTTCATTCCAGCGGGTCAACAAGCCTTAAGCTGCGAGGACTATGCCAAGATCGAACCCTTGTTGACCAAGGTGAATGACGCCCTATTCGCTTATATCGCGAGTTTGGGCAAATTGGCAACGGCTGACGCCGCGAAGAAGGATGCACTGGTCAACATTTCATCGGATCTCCAACAGGCCGACAAAAATATCAACCAACAGGACCTCAACCGAGCGAAGCAAGCAGGCGGCCTCGCTGAGGCAATTGCGCATGTCATACTGAGCCGTTATCAACAGCACGAATTGGCCAAAATTATTGGAGATCAAAACGAGAACGTTAAAGCGGTGGCAGAATTTCTTTCAGGTTACGCAGCCGACAAATGCGAGTCGGCGCTGAAAGAGGAGCAGCTATTACAAGCCAATTACTTCCAGGGTCAACTTGAGGACTATAGCTCGAAAGAACCGCTTGCTGCCTACCTTCTGAAACTAAAGCGCAGCGATGACGCGGCGAGCTTGGACGCAAAAATACAGGCGGTTGAGAAATACAAGCAGGCAGTCTCAAGCGTTACTAGGGCCCACCAGAAGTTGTTTGACCAAAGAAATAAATGGAATGCTCAGCAACTCATCACGGACCTTGCCCCGGAAATCCAGCAACTCAGTGGTGCGGCGACTTCAATGATCAAGGCATTTCAATGACGAGGTGAAACATGGGGCTGACAGCGGCAGACCTCAAGGAACTGGCTCACGACTATCTTGACCTGGCACAAGCACTATTGGACTATCGAACGACATATCCGATATCCGATCCGACTCAGCGGAACGATTTCAATACTGTCTTCAACCGGATTGTAGTCACGGCAGATAACCTCGAAAACCAGGCTGTCACCGCAGCTCTGGCCGAAATTTCGACTTCTGCCCAGTCGCTGGAGGTCGGCGTCCAAAGCGCCGCGGCCGCGGTGAAAAGGATCGCCAATGTTGCCAGTGTAATAAAGATCGCCATCGCAGCAGCGGGGCTCGGTACGGCCATTCTCAACCCCACCCCGGCAGGAGTGGCAAGCGCACTAACCAACCTAGTTCAGGCCATTCATCCGGAGGCCGCAAGCTCGTAGATCAGCAACTCTGGCCTTGACGGCAACACGAATGTCGCTTGGCACGAGCATTGCTTTTTTAACGATCCGGACATTCCGCAGCGGCCGTAGTTCCGGCCGGATGGTCGGCCACTCGGAAACAATCTGAGCGGGTAGCGCTTCTATAAGGTTGTCGGCTCCGTCAAGCAAAATTCTGGTGTTGGTCCTGGAGGGTTTTAGCCTTTACGGTGGCCAGGTTCCACCACACATCCATTCGATCCTGCGATTGGCGCATACCTCCCGGCGCTCTTGGTCGGGATGTATGCGGCCTTTAAAGCGGGGTAGCGCATCAGAGGTGGGGCATTTCAGCCCTCCTCCGTGGCTCTTAACACTGATACGCTACCCACTGTGCATCGGCGCCTCAAATTTCCGAAAAGTCCGCTTGACAAATCATAAATATCACTGTACAGCCGTAACACAAGATTGCAGTCATATCTTAGAGGAAGGCTGAGAGACGGTGACGTCTACCAGCACGGTTTTTGTTGCGTCAAGGAAAGGAAGGAGAATGCAATGTCTGGAATTACCCGTCGTGATTTTGTTCAGGCGGCCGTGTGGACCAGCGCTCTGAGCTATTCCCGCATTCTTGGCGCCAATGAGCGGATCCGTTTGGGCTACATCGGCTTGGGCAACCGGGGCGACCAGGTGCACCAAGGCTTCCTGGGCCATAGCGACTGTCAGACCGTGGCGGTTTGCGATCTTCGGGAAGACTACATGGATTTCGCCGTGAAAAGATCACGGTCCAACCCAACCAAGTACAAGGATTACAAGAAACTGCTGGAAAGCAAGGATGTGGATGCGGTGGTTGTCGCCACGCCGGACCACTGGCATGCCCTCATGTTCGTGGATGCCTGCAATGCCGGCAAGGACGTGTACGTGGAGAAACCCCTGAGCCGCACGGTCCGGGAGGGGCGGAAGATGGTGGAGGTGGCTCAACGGACCAATCGTGTGTCACAGGTCGGCATTAACTGGCACTCCTTCCCGACCTACAAGGATGCGGCGGAATTGGTGCGCGCTGGGGGCATTGGCCACGTCACCGTCGCGAAGTGTAGCCATCTCACGAACGAATGGCCCAACGGGCTCGGGAATGTTGCGGACGGCCCGCCGCCCGATGAGTGGGAATGGGACCAGTGGCTGGGTCCGGCGCCGAAAGTTCCTTACAACCGCAACCGGATGTATTACAACTTCCGGTGGTTCTACGATTACTCCCCCGGCCAAGTTGCTAATTTTGGCGTACATGATATCGATACGATCCGCTGGTGCCTCGGGCTGGAGGCCCCGAAATCCGTCGTGGCCATGGGTGGGAAGTTTGCAGGCATCAAGGACAATCGCGAGGTTCCGGACACATTAGTCGTCGTGTGGGAGTACCCCGGTTCCACGATGGTGGTCTTCGAACAGTGCGATGGAAACGACGCGCTGAACCAGCCGGACACCAGGGAAATGAATACCCTGGAATTGCGGGGCACCAAGGGGACCATGTACCTCCACAATGGCAGTTGGGACGTGGTGCCGCAGAACGTCAGCGCGCTTTGCCTTGGCTATGACGGGGGCAAGGGATACGGCAATCCCCTCAACCGTGCCGGCGGGGGGCTGCGGTCTGCTGCGGCAAAGCGACTCATCGAGCCAAAGACGGTCAGGGGAAATTATCATGATGAGGGAACGACCGAACACGCGAGGAATTTCCTGGATTGTATTAAGAGCCGGGCCAAGTGCAACTGTGACATCCTGACAGGACACGTAACCACGACCACGACTCTGATCGGCGAAATCGCCCACCGAACCAAGAGTTACCTGGAATGGGACGCGCCTGCGGAATGCTTCACCAATAACGTCAACGCCAACAAGTTCCTGGAATATCATTACCGCGCGCCGTACAAGCTTGCTTGACGATCCCGTCGTGGTCGCATACATGCCAAAATGCGGCACGTAGGCGCCACCCGCGAGCAGACGACACCTTTCGGAGGTCATTGATCCCACACCTATGATCAGTAAACAACCTTGCGTAGCGACAAGCGGCCGGAACCGGAAGAGCGGGTTCGGCCTCATACTTCTGACAAGTACTCTTTTCACGCTCGCGCCGGCATTCGGACAAACCAGCGGCCCCCCCAGGACGTCTTTTGAAGACCAAGAGGCGTTTCTGCTGTCGAACGGAACCCTGGAGCTGACGATCCTTGAACGGGGAAGCTCTTTTGTACACGTGACGCTGGCGGACGATCCGGGAAAACTCAGCCCGCTGTGGGATCCCGTCCGCATGGCGCGCGAGGCGGGCGAGAAGCCCCAGCCTGAATCCGCGCAAGGCCACTTCATCTGCGTGGACGGGTTTGGTGAGGTTTCACCCCAGGAGAAAGCCGCCGGCTTGCCGGGTCACGGAGAAGCGCACGGCTCCAGGTTTGAGGTCAAGGCCTATGCCAAGGATGGCCGTACCACCACGCTAAGCCTTACCACCAAACTGCCGATTACGCAGGAACTCTTCACGCGCACGGTGCGCATGGTCGATGGAGAAAACGTCATCGACGTGCGGAGCGAACTCGAGAGCCTGCTCGGATTCGATCGGCCGGCGTTTTGGGCTGAGCACGCGACCATCTGCCCGCCCTTTCTCGAGCCCGGAGTGACGGTGGTGGATATGTCGGCGCGGCGCGGGATGACACGGCCTTACGATGATGATAACGATGGCCTGCCGCACCGCATGCCCTCGGGTAAGGAATTTAATTGGCCGGAAGCTCCCGGGGTGAACACCCCCACGGTCAATCTGCGCAACACGCCGGCGGAACCGGGCTCCCTCGACCACTCCACGTGTCTAATGGATGCGGCACGCCACTGGGTATTCGTGACCATGCTCAACCCACACAAGCGGCTGCTGCTGGGATACTTGTTCAACCCGCAGGAATATCCGTGGACACAGAACTGGGAATACTATCCGCCGAACCGGCAGTCGGCACACGGACTGGAGTTTTCTACCCAGCCGTTCGATGTCCCCCGGCGCGAGGTGGTGCAACTGAACTCGCTGCTCGGCGCCCCCGTTTATCGCTGGCTGCCGGCACTTACCACCATTCGATCGCACTTCCTCATGTTCTACACGCACACGCCGGAAGGCATGCAGGAAATAGACGACGTGCGGTTGGAAAATGGCAAAATCACGATCGAAGACCGCAAAGCGCACCAACAGGTGACGCTGGCTGCTTCGCTATCGAACTAGCGGACAAGATCCTCGATTTATTGACGCCGCATCGAGCCACGACGAAATCGCAGGGCTGACCCGCATTTTTCACCACCCGTCTCTAAGACCGTCCGAGCGTGGTGAGAAGTGCGGGCTAAGCTCGCCCGGCGCCAGCCCTCCGCGGAAATGTGGCATAATGGGGGTTTCCTGTTGTTATGGCCACAGCAATATCCAGGGTGAGATTTGATTTGTCCCATCTGCCAGAAGCGTAAGGCCAAGCGTCTGTGTCCGGCGCGGGCGGAGAGCATTTGCGCCATCTGCTGCGGCACGGAGCGCGAGGTGACGATTGACTGCCCCTCCGATTGCGTCTACCTCGCCGCCAGCCGCGAGTACGATGCGGCGCGGCAAGCCATCGATTGGTCGCAGGTGCCCTTCGCGAAGGTCAAAATACCGCCCAGTTTCGCGCGCGACCACGGGCCGCTGGTGGCGGAACTGAATTATGCGGTGAGCAAGTTTGCCTCGGAGCATCGTGAGGTGGTGGACGCGGATGCGCTGGCGGCGCTCCAAGCGCTGGCGGAAACTTACCGCACGCTGACCAGCGGCATCTACTATGAACAGCCTCCCGTCAACTCCCTGCAACACGCAATTTACGAGACGCTGAAGGCGGCCATCGAAGAATTCAAGAAAGTTGAAGCGCGGCGCCCCGTGGTGGCCACTACCCGCGATAGCGACATCCGCGATGCCCTGATTTTGCTCACCCAGCTTGGCGCCTCGCGCACCAACGGACGGCCCAAGGGCCGCGCCTATCTCGACCTGCTGCGCGCCCAGTTCGCGGAGGAGGAATTCCGGAAATCCTCGTCGAACATTGTGCTGCTGTCCTAGAAAGAGCAGTGACGAGTGACGAGTGACAAGTGACGAGTAAGCTGGTCCTGGGCAGTGGACAAGCAGCGGCCTACCTGCCCATTTCCCTACCGTGTTGCTTGTCACTTGTCACTCGTCACTTGTCACTGAAGTATTGCCATGAGCCAAGTCGACCAAGTTCGGACGGCGGCGGACATCGTCAAGATCGTGGGCGACTATGTGAAGCTGCGCAAATCGGGCGCGAACTTCGTGGGCCTCTGCCCGTTTCACCAGGAAAAGACCCCCTCCTTCGCGGTGCATCCGGTGAAGCAGATCTTCCACTGCTTCGGCTGCGGCGTGGGAGGCGACGTTTTTAAATTCGTGATGCAGATTGAAAATCTTTCCTTTCCCGAGGCGTTGCGGCGCGTGGCGGAAAAGGTGGGCGTGCACCTGGAAGAGCGGGCGGGCGATGAGACCTACGACGCCAATACCAAGCTGCGCGCCGGACTCCTGAAGGTCCACGAGGTGGCGGCCAAATTTTTCGCCGCGCAGCTCGGGGGGACGACGGAAGGCCGCATGGCGCGCGCTTACCTCGCCGACCGGGGGGTGACGGATGAGACGGTGGGGCGCTTCCGCTTCGGTTACGCTCCCGGCGACGGCCAGGCGCTGACCCGGCATCTTACCGGCGCGGGCTTTGAAAAAGAGGTGCTGGAAAAGAGCGGCCTGATCATCTTCGATGCCGAGCGCCAACGCTTTTACGATCGCTTCCGGCGGCGTATCATCTTTCCCATCGCCAACGAGACCGGCAAAGTGGTGGCGTTTGCCGGCCGGGCGCTGGGCGACGATCAGCCCAAGTACCTGAATTCACCGGAGACGGCCATCTATAGCAAGAGCCGCCTGCTGTATCATCTCGACCGCGCCGGGCAGGCCATTCGCAAGCTCGACTACGCGATTCTCGTCGAAGGTTATATGGATTGCATCGCAGTGGCCGTAAGCGGCATCGAAAACGTGGTGGCGTCGTGCGGCACCAGCTTGACGGAAGGCCAGATCCGATTGCTGAAACGCCACGCCCAGCGCGTGGTGGTGAATTACGACCCGGACTCGGCAGGGATGGCGGCCACGGAGCGCTCGCTGGCGCTGCTGCTCGAGGAAGGGTTTGAAGTGAAGGTGCTGGCGCTGCCCGAGGGGCTCGATCCCGACTCGTTCATTCGCCGGCGGGGGGCGGCGACGTATCGCGAGCTGCTGGCGGGCGCGCCCACTTATCTCGATTATCTGACGGAGCACGCCACCGCCAAACATGACCTGCGCACGCCGGAAGGGAAGGTGGGGGCAGCTAACGCCGTGCTGCCCTATCTTGTCAAAGTACCGAACCCCATGCTGCGCGCGGAGCTGGCCGGACGCCTGGCGGAACGCCTGCGCTTGGATGAGCGCTTGCTGCGCGACGAGCTGCGGCGTGCCGCGGGCGAGAGGCGCGGGGAAGTTCGCGTGACTGGGGAGGTGGCCGCGACGCGGTCGAATCACGCCGTCAAGCAGTTGCTGCGCCTGTGCCTGGAAAGCGAAGAAATCGCCGAGGCGGTCTTGCCGGATCTGGTCCGCACGGGCGCCACCGAGGGCCTGGCCGGGGAAGGCGTTTTCACGCGTCTATGGGAAGTGCGCCAGCGCGGTGAAAAGTTGGACGTGACGAATACGGAGGTGGAGCTTTCAGAAGCTGACCGGAAGTTGGCGCTCGAAGCGCTCTTCTGGCCGGGCGACCCGCCGAAGCTCGAGGTGGCTAAGGGAGCGTTGCGCACCTTACAGATGGAAAAGCTTGAACGCCAGCTTGCGGGGATTCAATTGCAGATCGAAAGGGCCATGCGCGAGGGCGATAGCTCCCAGCTCATACCGCTCAACACTGCGAAGCTCAAGCTACGAAAAGACTTAATGGAGATGGCTCGTCCCCCAAAAAACTCCACCGCGGGGGGACCGAATTGATGTATATTACATCTAATCTATAGGAGCCGCAGGAGATTGACGGCTTATATTGAGTTGGCTTCAGGATTGCCGAGGGTGGCACCACCGAGGCGGGATAGAGTGTCGCCTAAATTCATTTCCCTACGTCTAACTTTGTAAGCTTCTTGCCGATTGGGGGGCATGACCTTTGGCGTTTGACGAAAAGTTTGATCAAGTTAATAAATTGATTAGCCTGGGCAAAGAGAAGGGTTACCTGCTTTATGACGAGGTAAACGACCTTCTGCCCTCCGATGTCCACTCGCCGGAAGATCTCAACGATCTTCTTTCCATGTTCGACAACGAGGGGATTGAGGTGGTTGACTCCCCGCGCAGCAAGTCGGTGGAAAGTCTGGCCCTCGATAAGGCGGATGAGGTCAAGGGCGACGAAGCCGGCGAGGACATGGATCTGGACCTGACCCCGGGGGCGCTCGACAAAACCAATGACCCGGTGCGCATGTACCTGCGGGAGATGGGCACTGTCCCGCTACTGACCCGCGAGGGCGAGGTCGAAATCGCCAAGCGCATCGAGCGCGGGCAATTAAATGTTTTTAAAGCCCTGTCACGTTCCCCGGTGGTTATCCAGGCGTTGTTGGCGCTGGCCCAGCAACTCCGGGAGGGGCAGAAGTCCATCAAGGAAGTGGTGGTGTTTGATGACGACGAGCTGACCGAAGACCGGGTGAGCGAGCGGCTGAAGGACGTGGTCGGCACCATCGATGAAATGGAACGCCTGTACCGGAAGCTCGGGCAGTTGCGGGTCAAGCGTGACACCATTCCCCGCAGCAAACGGCCGCGGGATTTCCGCCGTTATAGTTGGGCGGTGGCCGAGCACCGCATCCTGATTTCCAAGCTGGTGCGCTCCATCCAGTTCACGCACACGGAGCGTAAGGCTCTGATCGGGGCGATCCGCCAGGCGGTGGACGAAATGCGGCCGCTCGAGCGGGAAGCCAACCGGCTGGAAAAACGCGCGGAGGCGACGCGCACCAACGGCAACCGCGAGGTGCGCAAGGAATTGCGGCAGGCGCGGGAGAACCTGGGCGACTTTGAGGTGCGCATCCAGGCCTCCGCCGTGGAGTTGCGGCGCAGCTACCAGAACATCGTGTTGGGCGAGGAGCAGGCGGAAATCGCCAAGCGCGAGCTGATCGAGGCGAACCTGCGCCTGGTGGTGTCGATTGCCAAGAAGTACACCAACCGCGGCCTGCAGTTTCTCGATCTCATCCAAGAAGGCAATATCGGATTAATGAAGGCTGTTGATAAGTTCGAATATCGCCGCGGCTATAAGTTTTCGACTTACGCCACGTGGTGGATCCGCCAGGCCATCACCCGCGCCATCGCAGACCAGGCGCGCACCATCCGCATTCCCGTGCACATGATTGAGACAATCAACAAGCTGATCCGCACCTCGCGCCAGCTTGTGCAGGAGTACGGACGCGAGCCGACCTCGGAAGAGATCGCCAAGCGCATGGAAATCCCCGTGGCCAAGGTGCGCAAGGTGCTGAAGATCGCGCAGGAGCCGATTTCGCTGGAGACACCCATTGGCGAAGAGGAAGATTCGCATCTGGGCGACTTTATCGAGGATCGCGGGGTCATTTCACCGGCGGAAGCGGTGATCAACATCAACCTGAAAGAGCAGACGGAGTCGGTTCTGAAAACGCTCACGCCGCGCGAGGAGAAGGTCATCAAGATGCGCTTTGGCCTCGACGACGGCAGCGAGCATACGCTGGAAGAGGTCGGGCAGAGCTTTGCCGTGACGCGTGAACGCATTCGGCAAATCGAAGCGAAGGCTCTGCGCAAGCTGCGCCACCCCTCACGCAGCCGCAAGCTGCGGGCCTTCCTGGACGCCACGGAGCGGGAGTAACGCTTCGCGGGCCGCAAGGAAGTTCCGCCGTAACTCCCCGAGCAGTCTGGACGTACAATCGTATGTGAGGATGGTGGTCCTCTCTTATGAAAAGTTGCCCGTACTGCGGTTATGCCAATTACGACAACGCCACCCAGTGCCGCAAATGCGACAATTCGTTCTTTGCGGCGCCGGGCATGGTTTATAGGGGCCGGCCTCGTCTGATCGGCCCCGCCCGCGCCCTGGCCATACGCGACCGGGCGCTTTCCATGATCGCCCTGGGCCTTCTCATCAAGGTCTATTGGGGCGGCTACGGGCCCTGGCCTACCATTGATTATCCTATCCTCGTATCCATCCGCGCCTGGCTTGAACCTTTATTGCTTTACGGCGGTGCAGCGCTCTACGTCTTCGGCCTGGTGGGGCAATACATCTGATTTCATTTCCTGCGTATCCAACTGCCCCTCCACGCGGCGGGCCGGCGTTTCTCCCTCCCATTTCTCTTGCTTGCTTGGTAAGTAGCTGATATTTTCACCCCAGAGATTCTGGTTTGAATCGGGCGAGAAAAACGAAGCGGGCTGCGCAGCGAATCGCCCGTGGGCTTCGGCAAAAAGCCTGCTGCGGGTGGTGACTCAATTTGAAGTGCCACGGCCATCTTGGCCGTGCCCGTTCACGGGCGGGACGCCCGTGGCACTTCAGAATGAGTCACTACCCGGCTGCGGGCTTGCTTCCTGGCCACTTTTTCTGCTCCGGGCATCAGCCGGACGTGTGGAGGGATGAACCATGGACGAAACAATGATTGCACGTTCCGAGCCGCAGGAACCGGGGGCCGACTCATTTATGAACCGCGCGTTGGGGATTTTCATCGCACCGGGGGCCACGTTTGAATCCATCGTGCGGCGGCCGGATTTCCTCGCGCCACTGATTACCATGACGGTGGCGTCCATTATCCTTATTGAGGCCATGCTGGAGAAAGTTGGCGTCGGGAGCATCATCCGGCAGTCACTGGAAATCAGTGGCAAGGCTGCGCAGATGACCCCGGAGCAAATTGACCAGACAGTTCAAAAGGTTGCGACGTTCACGGCCATCAGCATGCGTGCGGGTGGTGTGCTGGGTACGCCCATCTTCCTACTTATCATCGCTGCGTTGGGGCTTTTTGTTGTCAACGTCATCTTTGGAGCTTCAACGAATTTCAAGACGTGCTTCTCCGTGGTCTGCTACGCCAGTTTGGTTCTCCTCGTGCAAGTGGTTTTGGGTTTGGTCATGGTCTGGTTTGGCGACATCGAGCAATTCAATCCGGAGAACTTCGTCCCCACCACCGTGGGATTCTTCCTGAACCCGCGCGAGACCTCGAAGCCGCTGTACGCCATTGCCAGTTCCTTCGATGTTTTCCGGATTTGGTTTATCATCCTGACGTCCCTGGGGCTATCCATTGCGGCGGGGAAGAAGGTGCGGCCAGCGCCGATTTTCCTGAGCTACCTGGGAATGTGGGTGATCTGGGTGCTGGGCGTCGCCGGGCTTGCCATGCTGAGATGATAGTAGGGTTTGGGGGAAGGGTGCATTCCCCACCGCGGGCGGACGCCAGTGCGCAGGGTATTAACGGCGCTCTGATGGCGTCTGTGCTCCTGCTCGAAACGCATGGCCATCCACTTTGAGATTGTCGCGGAAGATAAAGTCACACACGCGCGCGCCGGACTGTTGCACACTCCCCACGGCGTCGTGGAGACGCCCGTGTTTATGCCCGTAGGAACCGGGGGCACCGTCAAAGGCATGAGACAGGAGGAGTTGGAAGGGTTAGGGGTCCAGATCCTGCTCGCCAATACCTATCATCTCTATCTTCGTCCCGGGCACGAACTGATCCGCGAGGCTGGCGGGTTACACCGCTTCATGGCGTGGCCCCACCCCATTCTGACCGACAGCGGCGGCTTCCAGGTTATGAGCCTGAAGTCGCTGGGCCGTGTGACGGAAGACGGCGTGTGGTTCCGCTCCCACCTGGATGGCTCCGAACATTTCCTCTCGCCCGAGCGCGCCGTGGAAATCCAGTTGGCACTGGGTGCGGACATTATTATGACGCTTGACGAGTGCGTCGAGTACCCCGCCAGCCATGAAACACTTCACCGGGCGGTAAACCTGACGACGCGCTGGGCCAAACGGGCGAAGGAGGCATTGGCTCGGGACACGGGACACGGGACACGGGACACGGGACACGAGGCACAGGATTCCGCTTCGGTCGACAAGGATAAAGACAGTTGCAAATCGCCAATTCCGGACTCCGAACTCCGAACCGCTCACCACGAGTCGCGAGTCCCCAATCGCGAGTCCCGTGACCAGTGTCCCGAATCCCGTGCCCCGTATCCCTCGCTCTTCGGCATCGTGCAGGGGGGGACGGACGTGGACCTGCGCCGGCGGAGCGCTGAGGCCCTGTTGGATTTGGACTTTCCCGGTTACGCCCTGGGGGGGCTTTCCGTGGGTGAACCGAAATCGGAGATGTACGATGTGGCGGAGTTCACGGCTGGGCTCCTGCCGCGCGACCGCCCGCGCTATCTGATGGGGGTGGGCACGCCGGAAGACCTGGTGGAGGGAGTCCGGGGCGGCATCGACATGTTCGATTGCGTCATGCCCACTCGCAACGCCCGCAACGCCTGCGCGTTCACGTCGGAGGGCAAGGTGATCCTTAAAAACGCGCGTTATGCGCGTGACCAGGGGCCGCTTGACCCGGCCTGCGCCTGTGTGGTCTGCCGCCGCTATTCGCGCTCCTACCTTCGGCATCTTTTCGCGACCGGCGAAATGCTGGGGGCGATCCTGGCGACGCACCATAACCTCCACTTTTACCTTGACACTATGCGCAAAATCAGGCAGTCTCTCAAGTTTGGAGAGTTCGCGGTATTCCAATCTAGGGTGCGCATGAGGCCTTAGTCGCTCTCATTCCTGAAGCGAATCCGGAAAGCCCGAACCTGGCGAACCCTGTCTTCCGGCGGCGGGGTTTTTCATACAAATCCCTGAGACTTGCGGCTCGACCTTGATCGAGTGCCTATTTGTGAATCCTATCGTATTGGCGGCGGACCCCGGTGCGGGAGGTGGCCTGACGTCGTTCCTTGTTCTTTTTGCGCCGCTCTTCGCCATCTGGTATTTTCTGGTCATCCGGCCGCAACAGCAGCAGCGCCGCAAGCTCCAGGACATGCTCGGCAGCTTGAAGACAGGAGATCGGGTAGTGACCAGCGGGGGTATTTACGGGACCGTCGTGGGATTCCGGGATGGCATCGTACAGTTGCAAATCTCGAGCCAGGTGAAGGTTGACCTGGCGCGCTCCGCCATTACCGGGCTGATCACCGAAGAGTCGGCAGAGTCAGGCAAGCAGGATTCCGGGGTGAAAGGGAAGAAGTAGGGATCGATGGAAACCAAGCTTCGCAGCCGAGCCATAGTCATCGCAGTGGTGATCATCCTTTGCATTGTGGGAATCATCGGCTTCCCCAAGAATGTGCAGGAGTTGAAGGAAAACGTCCACAACCGCATTCACCTGGGGCTTGACCTCCAGGGGGGGACGCACCTGGTCTTGCAGGTACAGGTTGAGGAGGCCGTGAAGATCACCGCCGACCAGGCGCTCGAGCGGCTGAAGGATGAGCTGAAGGCAAAAAATATCTCTTACGCGGACATTCAGAGGAACGACGAGACCTCGACCAATCCTCCCACTCACCAAATTATCATCAAAGGCTTGCCGCAGGAAAAGTCAGCCGATTTGCAAGCGGTCGCCACGGAACAGTTCTCTGACTGGGATTTGGCGCGCGTACCCGGTGATCTGACGGCGTGGATGCTCACCCTCAAGCCCAGCGCTGCGGCGACCCTCCGCAACCAGGCGTTAACGCAGGCCATGGAGACCATCGACCGCAGGGTTAACGCCCTGGGAGTGACCGAGCCCACCATCGCCGAATATGGGCAGGGCAACTTCGAATTAGTCGTGGAGTTGCCCGGTGTGGATGATCCCACGCGGGTGCGGGACGTCATCCAGAAAACCGCGCTGCTCGAATTCAAAATCGTTCAGGATGGACCTTATCCCTCCCGCGAAGCGGCGCTGGCTGCGCACGGCGGGGTACTGCCCCCCGACTCGGAATTGACCCCCGGCCCCACGGGTCAGAACGGCCAGGAAACCTTTCTCCTGCTGAATCGCATTGCCGCGGTTACGGGCCGCGACTTGAGTGGCGCGGAGCCTTCGCATGGCGCGGACGGACGGCCCACCGTGAACTTCACGCTCAATCGCGACGGCGCGGCCCGCTTCGCGCGCGTGACGGGCGCCAATATAGGTAAGTATCTGGCCATCGTTCTCGACAATCGCGTCTACGATTACCCGGTCATCAAGGGGCAGATTTCTGACCGCGGAGAGATTGAGGGTCCCTTCAGTCCGCAACAGGTGGCCGACCTGGCGCTGGTGTTGCGCTCCGGCGCGCTTCCCGCCTCCATCGTTTACGAATCGGAGGAAACCGTGGGGCCCTCGCTGGGCGCCGATTCCATCCGGCACGGGGTGATTGCCTCGATTGTGGGCTTACTCGCAGTAATGGGTTTCATGCTGGTTTATTATCGCGGCGCGGGGATCAACGCCGTCTTGGCCCTGACACTGAATTTGCTCATCCTAGTTGCTATCCTCGGCTATTTTGGCGCGGTTTTGACGTTGCCGGGCATCGCGGGCGTTATTCTCACCGTCGGCATGGGTGTGGACTCGAACGTGCTCATCTTTGAAAGAATCCGGGAGGAATTGAGGCTCGGGAAGGCTGTGGGGGCGGCGATCGCGGCGGGCTTCGAGCAGGCTTTCCGAACGATTATTGACACCCACGTTACCACGGTTGTTTCTGCCATGATCCTTTTCGCATTCGGAACCGGGCCGATTCGGGGCTTCGCCGTGACCTTGACCATCGGCTTGCTGGCGAACCTGTTTACCTCGGTTTTTGTTTCCAGGGTGATCTTCGATTACGGTCTCACCCGGCGCGCGAAGGGTGCGGAGTTGAGCATTTAGAAAATTTGGGAACTTGTCGCGCCGCTGCGGTGTCAATGCTAGCGGCGGGGACGGGAACGAGCTCATGGAGTTTTTTCACGAACCAAAGATTGACTGGATGGGAATAAAGTGGTACTTCATCTGCCTCTCTTTGGCCCTGGCACTGACGGGAATTATCTCGATAGTGGTGCACCGGGGGTTGGTTTACGGAGTGGATTTCCGGGGTGGAACGGTCATTGACGTCAAGTTCGCGCAGACTCCCAACCTCGATGCGATTCGACGGCAATTGGACCAGCAGAATCTGCGCGACGCCACGATTCAGAGATTTGGACCTACGGCTAATCACGAAGTGATCATCGCACTGGACTTGCAAACGACCGCTTCCAGCAACGCGCTGGACGCCGGCAAGCGGGCGATCAATGTCGGGCTTACGAATCTTTACGGCGCGGGCCCGGCCGGCAAAGTGGATTTCAACAACGCCAGCCCGCAAACCGTGGCGGACCGTCTGACGGCAGCCGATCCCCTGGGGATAGGGTCCAAGGGGCTGGACACGGCCACCAGGACTTATCACGATCTGGCTGAGGCCATGGTCACCTACCGGAACTCACCGCCGCGCAGTGGCCTGATTGCCGAGCTGGGGGAATTGCGCAACGTGAAAGGCGTAACCCCGGCGATCATCTCGGCGATGTCGAACGATTTCTATCTGGCCAGCTACGCCGTGAAGCATACAGAAATTGTGGGACCCAAGGTAGGGAAGGACTTGCGTCGACAGGCTCTGTATGTAACACTGGCGGGCCTAGGCGCAATGCTGATATATATTTGGTTCCGTTTTGAGCTAATCTATGGAGTGGCGGCGGTGGTCGCAACATTCCACGATGTCATTATCACGCTCGGATTCTTTTCCGTGCTGAGCAAGGAAATTACCCTGACGGTCATCGCGGCGCTGCTGACGCTGGTGGGCTACTCCATGAATGACACGATCGTGGTCTTTGACCGAATTCGGGAAAACGTTCACCAGAAAAAACGCGAGGAGTTTGCAAGCCTCGTGAACCGCAGCATCAACCAGACACTGAGCCGGACGATTCTGACCTCAGGTTTGACCTTCCTGGCGGTACTTTCGCTCTTCCTCTTTGGCGGTGAAGTCATCCACGACTTTGCCTTCGCGCTGGTCGTGGGAGTGATTATTGGCACTTATTCTTCCGTCTTCATCGCCAGCCCGATCGTGGTGTATTTTTACCAGCGTTACGGTCAGAGTGGAGTGGGCCAGAGGGTCAAAGCTTCGAGCGAGGGGACGCTACGGACCGCCGCAAGCGGCCGGGCGGCCTCGCGTTGATGGGGAACGTGGAGAGTTTTTGAGGAGGCTATAATCCATGTTTGAAGACACCTTGCTGGATTCCTCGCCTAAGGCGGCGCCCGTGCTGAAAACCAAGCACTGGGCAATTTCCTTTGGCATAGGCGTGGCCGTTTTCTTGGCAGGGTACTTTTTGCTGCCGATGATTTCATTTGGGGCCGAGACCAAAGTGGTTGTCGCCCAGTCCGCGATATTGGCGGGCGTGGTCACGGGTTTTGCTCTGATGCTTTGCTATGTGGTGGCAGACGCGAATCGCTACGGGTTCAACCCGTGGGTTTGGTTCGCCGTCACCTTCTTGTTTAACCTGGTGGGTTTCGTCGTGTATCTGGTTTACACGGCGGCTAAGACGGGTAACTGGAAGCGCGCAACGCTCCCGGTGGCTTACATTTTCGAGGTAATCATTGTCGGTATCTTGGTCCTGTACCCGTTAATCTACACGGAGGCATTGCCGAAGGCCCAGTTGATGACCTTCCTGGCGGCTCCTCCGCCCCCGCCTCCGCCCCCGCCCCCGCCGGCAGCGGCGGTGCCGATCAAGATCGTTCATCACATCAGCGCCGAAGACATCATGCGCGCCCCCACGATCATCCCCAAGACAATTGCCCAGATCAAGGACGAGCCTGAGGAGGCCCCCACGGGTGCCGTGGGCGTCGTGGGCGGTGTCCCGGGCGGCATGGCAGGAGGGCAGTTGGGTGGCGTACTGGGCGGCGTGATTGGCGGCGCACTTTCGGCTGCGGCCCCCCCACCCCCGCCCCCACCGAAGCCGGCAGCCCCCAAGCGCATCCGGGTGGGCGGTCAGGTGGAATCCGCAAAGTTGATCTTCCAACCCAAACCGGAGTATCCGCCCCTGGCGAAGATGGCGCGCATTCAGGGCACCGTGCGGCTTGAGGCCATCATCAGCAAAGACGGCACGATTCAGGATTTGAAAGTATTGAACGGCCACCCGTTGCTGGTTAAATCGGCGCTGGAAGCCGTCCAGCGCTGGCGTTATCAACCCACGCTGCTGAACGGGGAGCCGGTGGAAGTGGTCACCGAGATCGACGTTAACTTCACGTTGGCGGAGTAGTCAGAAGATTCGAAGAAAATTTCAAGGAGGGAACACAACATCATGGTAGCGGCAAACCTTTTAACGCTGGGTCTATGGTTGTTTCAGGAAGCACAGGAGACTGTGGGGTTTGACCCCGTCTCGATGTGGCGATCGATGGGTTGGCCTGCCCGCACGGTCGTCATCGTTCTGTTCATCATGTCGGCTTGGTCGATCGGCGTGATGATCGATCGTTGGATTGCTTTCAGCTCGGCTCGCAAGCAGTCGCGGGTTTTCGCCCCGGCAGTGGCGGGCGCGCTGAAGGACGGCAAAATTGACGAAGCTATCTCCATCGCCGAGCAGAACAAGCGGAGCCACTTGGCGAAGGTAGTCACGGCAGGTCTACAGGAATTCCAGGCGCACCAGGTGTCTGCGGATATTCCCGGGGAGACCATTGAGGCTTCCAAGCGCGCTCTGGAGCGGGCCTCGGCCATCGTGCACGCAGAACTGAAACGCGGCATTTCCAGCCTGGCGACGATCGGTTCCACGGCGCCTTTCGTGGGCTTGTTCGGCACCGTGCTGGGCATCATCCACGCGTTTGAAGGGATCTCCTCGGCGAAGTCCACAGGCTTGGCCGCCGTCGCCGGCGGTATCGCTGAAGCCCTGGTGACCACCGCCATCGGCCTCTTCGTGGCCATCCCCGCCGTGTGGATCTACAACTACTTCATCAGCAAGGTGGAATCGTTTGACGTCGAGATGGATAACTCTTCGTCCGAATTGATTGACTACTTCATCAAGCGGACGTCACGGGGGAAGAAGTAAATGGCCAAGAGAACCTCTTCGCTTGGGGCAGTCGCGGATATTAATGTGACCCCCATGGTGGATGTCATGCTCGTCCTGCTGATCATCTTCATGGTGATTACGCCGATGTTGCAGAAGGGCGTCAGCGTGGACATGGCGAAAGTCCAGAATCCCCGGCCCATGGCGGACGCCGATAAGGAAGACGCTGTGGAGTTGGCGATTACCCGGGATGGCAAGATCTATCTGGGGAACGACAAAATTAACCTTGACCAGATCACCCCGACCGTGAAGGACCGGATTGCCAACAAGCTGGATAAGACGGTCTACGTCAAAAGCGACGCACAAGCCAAGTATGGCGACGTCTGTGCGGTGATCGACAACGTCCGCGCTGCGGGAGTGGACGCCCTGGGGCTGATTACCGAAAAACTCGAACACCGCCCGCCCGGAGCGGCTGCCGCAGCGCCTTAGGCATGCGCCTGGGGCGCCGGGCCCGGTTTGTTCAACCCGAAGGAGGGTAGTGCTATGGCTATGGCCGTGGGGGGTAGCAAGAAAGGTCCGATGGTGGACATGAATGTTACCCCGCTCATCGATGTATTGCTGGTGCTGCTCATCATCTTTATGGTGATTACACCCTTGACGCCGAAAGGACTTGACGCGCTCGTTCCTCAGCCGAGCCCCAAAGACAAGCCGGTCGATCAGGACGTGATCAACCGTACGGTGGTGGTGAGCATCGACGCGCAGCGCCAAATTAAGATCAATCAGGAATCTACCACGCTCCCCGCGCTCGGTCCGCGACTCGAGGACATTTTCAAAACCCGCAACGAGCGCATTATTTTTGTAAAGGGCGATCCTAGCCTGAACTTTGGTGACGTGGCCACAGTCATCGACATCGCCAAGGGCGCCGGGATTGACAAGATTGGGTTAATTACCAAGGCGGTTGAGGAAGGATCGTAGTTCGTTTTGATCCACAACCCAACGAGCGGGTGGTTTTCACGAAGAGCGATCTCGTGCTGGCTGGGGATGACGTTACCGCGGTCATCGACATCGCCAGGGGCACGGGATCGGCAAGATGGGATTAATGACAAAGGCGGTTGAGGAAGAGTAGTTGTTCCTCATTTGTTCCGATCGAGGGAGGAACCCAGATGAAACTCTACAAGCTCGCCCCACTTTGCGGGGCGCTGCTGCTGGTGGTTGTTTCTTGCGGGTGCAGCAAGCTAAGGGCTCGCGACCAGCTTAATAAAGGGGTCGCGGCTTACCGCAACGCGCAGTTCCAGCAAGCGATCATGTACTTTAAGAATGCTGTAACTCTTGACCCTACGTTGCTGAATGCCCGGCTTTATCTTGCCACGGCTTATGCGCAACAGTACGTTCCCGGCGGCGACTCACCGGACAATACTAAAATTGCGCATGATGCGATTGACGCTTTTGAGGATGTGTTGAAGATGGATAATGGTGGCACTACGGCTTCCACCACGGCCCTTGCCAGCATTGCCCAGATCTATTACAACATGAAGGATTTCGATAAGGCCAAGGAATACCAGCAGCGCCGGCTCAAGTTGGAACCCAATAACCCCGAACCTTATTACTGGATCGGTGTGTTGGATTGGGCCGTCTGCTTTCCCCGCGCGCAGCAGGTCCGGAAGGATAACCATATCGACCTGCCCAAAGATCCCAACCACCCCGACGTGATGCAGCCTATTCCCAAGAAGGCGCTCGCCGACCTGACGGATAAGAACGGGCCGCTTGTCGATGAGGGGATCAAGGCACTGACGAAAGCTATTGAGCTCCATCCCAACGATTCCGACACGATGGTCTATCTTAACCTGATGTACCGGCAAAAGGCGGAGATCGATCCCGACGAGGACAGCCGGCAGGCAGACCTGAAGTCGGCGAACGAATGGATGGACAAGGCGCTCGAAGCTAAGAAGTCGGGCGGCGCGGCAACCCCCGCCGCTCCGGGCTAGAAGACCGGAAGTTGCTCATCGCGAGATTCAGGCCGGATTCGTCTTGACCCAGGGGGGTACTGTCGAATCCGGCCTTCGCCATTTCAAATCCCTACTCATCCCACCGCAGAGTTCCGCCTCCGGGTAGTGGTGTCATTCGGAAGTGGCACGGGCGCCCCGCCCGTGAACGGTCACGGCCAAGATGGCCGTGCCACAGCAAATGACACCACTACCGCCTCCGCTACACCCTTCCCCTGCAACCTGCTAGAATGACACTTAGGATCATGGTCCAATTTGAGGACATCCTGCGACAAGTGCAGTCCTACCGCCCCGGGGAAGACCTATCGGTGCTCCGCAGGGCTTACGTCTTTACTGCCGCACAGCACGCGGGCCAGAAGCGCCTTTCCGGTGAGCCGTTTATCTCCCACCCGCTGGAGGTCGTGCAGATCCTGGCCGACATGAAGCTGGATCCGGTTTGCCTGGCCGCGGGAATGTTGCACGACGTGATCGAGGACACCCGCACCACGCCGGAACTCGTGCTCCAGGACTTCGGCGCGGAAGTGGCGCGCATCGTGGAGGGGGTTACCAAGATCAGCCGGATCAAGTTCCTGAGCCCGGAGGAACAACAGGCGGAGAACTTCCGCAAGATGATTCTGGCCATGGTGGATGACATCCGGGTGGTCCTGGTCAAGCTCGCCGACCGACTGCACAACATGCGCACTCTTGAGTATCTCCCCTCCGACCGGCGCCAGCGCATCGCCCGCGAGACGCTCGAAATCTATGCGCCCATTGCTCACCGCCTGGGCATGGGAAAAGTGCGCGGCGAACTGGAAGACCTGTCCTTCCGCCATCTGGAGCCCGCCGCGTTTGAAGAACTGAAGGGCGCGGTGGAAAGCCGGCGCAAAGTGAGTGATGAATTTCTGGCCGAGGTGCGAGCGCAGGTGGAAGCCAAAATGAAGGAGGTAAACATCCCCGCGCGCGTCGAAGGCCGCATCAAGCGCCTGTACAGCATCTGGCAGAAATTGGGCCGCCAGCGCATCTCCATTGAACAGGTTTACGACCTGCTCGCCATTCGCATCATTACCGACAGCGTCAAGAACTGTTACGCGGCGCTGGGGGTCATTCACAACACCTGGCGGCCGGTCCCTGGCCGCATCAAGGATTTCATCGCCATTCCCCGTCCCAACCTCTACCAATCGCTGCACACTTCCGTCATCGGACCGCACGGCCAGCCTTTTGAGGTGCAGATTCGCACCGAGGAAATGCACCGCATTGCCGAGGAGGGCATCGCCGCGCACTGGAAGTACAAGGACGGGCGGCCACTCACCCAGCAGGACGAGGAGCGTTTCGCCTGGCTGCGCCATCTGGTGGAGTGGCAGCAGGAGATGCGCGACCCCGGCGAGTTTCTGTCCACGCTCAAAATCGACCTCTACCCGGAAGAGGTCTACACCTTCACACCCAAAGGCAAAGTCATCGTCTTGCCGCGCGATGCCACCCCCATTGACTTCGCTTACGCCATCCACACGGAAGTCGGGCATCACTGCGTGGGCGCCAAGGTGAACGGCCGCATCGTGCCGCTCAAGTACCGGCTGCGCAACGGCGACATTGTGGAGATCGTCGCGCAGACCAACCACACACCCAGCCGCGATTGGCTGGGGCTGGTCAAGACTTCGCGCGCGCGCAACAAGATCAAGCACTGGATTAACCTCGCGCAGCGCAAACAGGCTCTGGAAATCGGCCGGCGATTGCTGGAGAAAGAAGCGCGCAAATTCGATATCAGCCTGAAAAAGGTCGCGGACGAAGACTACGCGCGGGTAGCGCGCGATTACGGCTGCACGGCAGCGGACGACCTGGCGGCCGGCATCGGCTACGGGAAGTTCGGGGCGCGCCAGGTCCTGACGAAGCTCGTGCCCGCCGCCAAACTTGAGCCCGCGCAGGCCTCGCGCCTGAGCAGTTCCTTCAAGCGGGTGTTTGGCGTGGCCTCGGAAATCGCCATCCAGGTCAGTGGTCACACGGACCTGATGGTCTACCGCGCCAAGTGCTGCAATCCGGTGCGTGGTGAGAATATCATCGGCTACATCACGCGGGGCAAAGGTATTGCCGTGCACGCCCGGCATTGCTCCAATGTTGAGAACTTGCTCTACGACGCCGACCGCCGCATCGAGGTCGAGTGGGTCGGTCCCAAGTACGCGCTCTACCCCGTCAAACTCGTGCTGGTGACGGAAGACCGCCAGGGCTTGCTGGCCGACGTCACTTCCGTCATCGCCGGTGTGCATTCCAATATCCAGAACATTGAGGCGCGCACCGGCGACAACCGCGCCAACATTGATGTCACCGTCGATATCGTCGACCTCGATCACCTCGAGAAGATTCTCTCCTCCCTGCGCAAAATTGATGGCGTTTACCAGGTCGACCGCGTGGCGCAGAGCTGAAGCCACGCCACACGCGAATCGCCGCTACGACGTCTTCGGGGCGGTAAGGGTAGCGGCGCGGTGACGCTCCACCAGGCGCTGGGCGCGCTCCGAACACGTTACCCATTCGATGGTGTTCCCAAATACCTTCTGGATCCGTTCCACCAAAGTTTGCAGTCCTTCCAGGCCCAGACCCGTTCCCTGCGTAAAGAGCGACTGCCAGTGGGTCAGCAGAATGACCGGAAAGTCACCCGCGATGAGGTCGCGAAGGCGGCCGGTGCGGCCATCCTCCGACAGCAGCCGATCGATGTTTTCCTTGATGAACTGTTTACGCTCCTCGAGCGTGGGGCGCTCCATGCTCCAGAAAATGTCCGCCGTGTTGGCGGGGACGCTGACCACGGTCAGCTTGCGGCTCCCGTCCTGATACCCGATGGCGAGCTTCCGGGGCTGCTTCCAGTAGGTGCCCCAGAGAAAATACCAGGAGAGGTCCCGTCCCCAGACCTTGGATTGCGCCTCGCCCACCGCCTGCGCGTACTTGCTCTCCACATCCGCGCCGGAACTCCAGGGTGAGGTCATTCCCGTGGAATTGATTCCCACATTCTTGAGAATCGTGAAGGCCAGGACGAAGTAATCGATGACCTCTTCGATGGGCGCGCCGGATATCCACACGTCTTCGTCCATATGCTCGAAGCCTCCCTTCTTTAGGTTGTAGGCATTCAAGTGAGTCAGGAATTCCGGCGTGATATCGAAGCGCGGCGCGATGCGCTCGCGAACGATTTTCAAATATCCCTGCAAATGCTCCGGGGGAACCAGCTTCAGGGATTGGTCAATGCGCCCCAGGCAGCTCGGCATGGGGAGGACGGTCATTTTCCCGCGCAGATCGTAACGCTCCATGGTCTCGGCCACTCGCATGGTGAATTCGTTCGGAACTAGCAGCGGGGTCGCGTACCCGGGAGTCATGTAGAATAGCGCGTCCACCGGCCCCCCATCATCAATGATCAGGGAAAACGGAATTTTGCCGGAACGGCTCTCCTCCGCCAGCGGCGGGGCAGCCGGGGGAGTTTTGGCCAGGCCCTCCGCCAGGGGATTGGCCAGCATGCCGGTTCCCATGAGCTTCAGCGCTTCGCGGCGGGAAAGAACATCGCGGCCCTCCCCACCCTGCGCAGCCGGTTGACGGTCTGCCCGCCCGTCCTCACTTCGTCTCTGGTAATATTCGCTTTGATAGTTTTTTGACAAGGCCGTTACCCCCTTTACGCCGTGGCATTGTAGCACGCGCAGGCCGCGCTGCTTGCGGTCGAGGTTCAGTTTGCGCTCGTAGCGGCGAGTTTACCTCGCCAAGCAGGTAGCGCAGCGCGGCCGAGCCGCAAGCAAACGAGAATTATAGCCCTCTCCCCCGGAGAGAGCGGGCCGCCGCCGGCGCTTTCACCAGCCGGCGCAGGACGTGCGAGGGAGGTCTACAAATCCTTTTGCGCGGTTTCCATACATGCGCTTAGAATGTTCACGGCTTGCCATTTCACGCTCGGAGGACCATGTGAGTAAACAATCCGTCTTCACCACCCAGGCGCCGGCCGCCATCGGCCCCTATTCGCAAGCAATTCGATGCGGCAACTTGCTTTTCCTCTCGGGGCAGATTCCGCTTGATCCCGCCACCGGCCAACTGGTGGAAGGCGACACGGCGGTCCAAACTGAACGCGTGCTGCGGAATCTCGCGGCGATTCTCCAGTCGGCAGGATCGAGTCTGGCGCAGGTTCTCAAAACCACGGTTTATTTGAAGGATCTCGGTGATTTCGGGAAAATGAACGAGGTGTATGCGCGTTTCTTCGATGACCGCCCGCCGGCGCGCTCCACCATCCAAGCGGCCGGGCTGCCGCGCGGCGCATCCGTGGAAATTGATGTGGTGGCCGAAGTGGAAGGCTAGAGAGCGGCGCCGTTCGAGACCCCGTGGGGCCGACCTGGGGTCCAGAAATGCGCAGCTATTTGATCTTCGTGACTTTCCCTGAGCGAATGCACGACGTGCAGGCGTAGAGGGTTTGGTGTGAGCCGTTGACCAGCGCACGCACCCGCCGCAGGTTGGGATTCCAGCGGCGCCTCGTCACGTTGTGCGCGTGACTGATTCGGTTTCCGTATTGGGGACCTTTTCCGCAAAGGTCACACATGCGAGCCATGGCCACACCTCTTCTGGTCTGAACAACGGAAGTTCCACAAAGCTCCATTTTACCAGAATGCCGCGATTTTGCCACTGGGAAAGCGCTCCGCGGGTTACAATGGGATCATGAATAATGCAAATCATTCTCGCACTTTGATCGCTGTCACGTGGGCGTTGGCGCTCCTCGGCGCGCTCGCCCTGCTTCCGGCATGTACGCCCAAGGCCGTGCCGGGTCATGAAGTCTGGGCGGAAGTGGACTCCCAACCTATCTACCGCGAGCAGGTGGAACGCGTCTACCACGGCCGCACGGCCCAAGGCACCGAGGCCGCCAGTCCCGAGGAGGGCGCGAGCTTCAAACTCAATATTCTGAATGAACTCATCAACAACCAGATTCTGGTGACGCATGCCTCGCATTCGCGCATTACCGCTTCGGAAGCTGAAATCGACGCCAAGCTGGCGGAGCTGAAGAGCCCCTATAGCAAAGATGAATTTCAGAAGAAGCTCCAGGAGGAGGGGATGGACGCTGACGCTCTGCGCCAGCAAGTCCGCGAGGGGATTGTCATCTCCAAGCTGTTCAACAAGGAAATCGTCTCCCACATTAGCGTCACCGACGCTGAAATCAGCACCTATTACGAAAAGAACAAGGCGAACTTCAACGTGGCGGAGACCACGTACCACATTGCCCAGATCCAAGTGACGCCCTACCCTGACCCCGAGATCCGCAACCTGAAGAACGATGACGCCAAGACCCCGGCCGACGCGGAGCGCAAAATCGCCGCGCTGTATGCGCGTCTCCAGACCGGAGAAGACTTCGGGACGGTGGCCCAGGAGTACTCCGAGGATCCGCGCACCGCGGCGGGCGGTGGCGACATGGGTTTTATTCCCGCTTCCGCTCTCAACTCCTCTCCCCAGTTGAAACAAATGGTCACCTCGCTCAAGGTTGGCCAGGTCTCCTCCATCATTCGCTCGAGCGGAGGGTTCCATATCATCAAGCTGTTGGGTATCGAAGAAGCGGGCCAGCATACCCTGGCGGATCTGCGCGTGCAGAGCGCCATCCGGCAGACCTTAAGCAACGAGAAGGAGCAGTTGCTCAAAGCGGCCTATATCGAGATGCTCCGCAACCGCTCCAAGGTGGTCAATCACTTGGCGGAAGAGGTCGTCAAGGCCGGCGGGGTTCCGCCCAACGCGGGGTAGGGCGGTGAGCGCTAGTCCCCAGCCCCCAGCTCACACCAACCGCAGCAAGCGCGCTCCGGTTTCCACGCCGCGGCCTTCCAGCACATAAATCCGTTCGACCCTCCCGGGACGAGGTGCGCGCAGCTCGTTCTGCATTTTCATGGCTTCGATCACCAGCAGGCCCTGGTCGCGCATGACCTCCTGGTTTTCGTGGACGAGCACCTTTACGACCTTTCCAGGCATAGGGGCTATGATTTCCTGGGGGCCTTGGGCCTCCAAGGCTGACACCGCACGGCTCGAGCGGCGCGGGTCGCACAGCTCCACCCGGTACTGCCGCAGGCCGACCAGGATCACGTAAGGGCTCGCGAGGCCTGGCGTATCCCCAGGCCGCTGCGAGACCTGCGCTTCATACGGCCGCCCCTCCACCAGCAGCGAGTACACACCCGGGGAGATCTCCTCGCAGTGTGCTTCGATGACTGCCCCATCGAGCACAAAGCGGCGCGGCCCATTGGCCGATTCGCTGGCGGTGAGTTCCAATTCGTGCTCCAGGACTTTGGGGCCGCGATGAAGCCGCGCCGTGAGTTTCACCAGTTCCTCCTTCCCGTTCGTGGGGGCTGCCCATGCAGTAGCGCGCGGTGTCCGGCCTGCTTCCATTCCGGGCTTCCCGCCGGGTGCGCGATCCGGGCGTCCGGATGCCGCTCCACATTCAGCAGGGCCGCCAGCATGGCCACGCGCTCCTCCTGCTCCGACGGAGGCTCTTCCTCCATCAGACCGGCGGCCAGCACGCGGTCGATGAACCCCGTGTCCAGTCGGCCCGCCAGAAAATCCGCATGCCCCAATAACCGGCGGAAAAAAGGAACATTCGTGCGGATACCCTGGATCTCATACTCGCCCAGCGCCCGCCGCAGGCGCGCGATGGCCTCCGCACGGTCGGTGGCCCACACGGCCAGCTTGGAAAGCAGGGGGTCGTATTCAAGGGGGACCCTCCAGCCCTCATACACTCCGCTGTCCCGCCGGATGCCCGGTCCCGCCGGCACTTGCAAGCGTGTGATGAGCCCCGGCGAAGGAAAGAAATTGTTGGTGGGATCTTCGGCATAGATGCGGCACTCAATCGCCGCGCCGCGCAGCCGCACGTCTTCCTGCCTCCAACCCAGCCGCTCACCCGCCGCCATCTTGATCTGTTCCTTTACCAGGTCGATTCCCAACACTAACTCGGTCACCGGATGCTCCACCTGGAGGCGGGTATTCATTTCCAGGAAATAATAATTTCCATCCTGATCGAGAAGGAACTCCACGGTTCCGGCGTTCCAGTAGCCCGCCAGCTTGCCGATGCGCACCGCCGTCTCGCCCATGCGCCGCCGCCGATCTTCATCCACGGCCGGGGAAGGGCATTCTTCCACAACTTTCTGGTGGCGGCGTTGCAGCGAGCACTCGCGCTCGCCCAGGTAGATCAGGTGGCCGTGCCGGTCGCCCAGAATCTGAATCTCCACATGCCGCGGGCACTCGATATATTTTTCCAGGTAAACCGAGGAATCGTTGAAGGCGTTCTGGGCCTCGGAGCGCGCCGTACGGTAGGCAGACTCAAGTTCTGCCTCCTCCCGCACCCTCCGCAATCCTTTGCCGCCTCCCCCGGCGGAGGCCTTCAGCATGACGGGGAAACCGATCTCCGCCGCCATGCGCCGCACCTCCTCGAGGCTCTCCAGGTTGTGATCGGCGCCCGGCACCACCGGCAAACCTGCCTCGATCAGCGCGTGGCGTGACGTGGTCTTTGCCCCCATCAGCTTCATGGCGCCCACGGGGGGGCCGATGAAGACCACCCCTGCGTCTTCACAGGCCTGCGCGAACTCCGGGTTTTCCGCCAGGAACCCGTAGCCGGGATGCACCGCTTCCGCCCCGCTCCGGCGCGCCACGTCGAGAATGCGGTCGATGCGCAGGTAACTTTCCGTGGAAGGGGCGGGGCCAATGGGATACGCCTCATCGGCGTAGCGCACGTGCAGAGATTTGCGGTCTACCTCCGAAAAAACCGCCACGCTCGGGATCTCCATCTCGCGGCAGGCGCGCATCACCCGCACGGCAATTTCTCCGCGATTGGCGATCAGGATTTTGCGAAACACGGTCGCTCTTTGCCTCCTTCACTCTGGCGGTGGTGGTTGCTGATTATACCCCCGTCGGGGTAGTGACTCATTTTGATGTGCCACGGCCATCTTGGCCGTGCCCGTTCACGGGCGGGACGCCCGTGGCATCTCAAAATGAGTCACCACTCCCTGTCGGGTGGCGCTTGCTGCCCTCCGCGCCTCTCTACTATAATAAGAAGGTTTCGGCCGAATACAGGAGCCATCATGTATCGATTCTTCCGCAAAAACCGCGAGGCAGTGAAGAAATACCTCCTCATCTTTTTCCTGAGCATCGTGTCTCTGGGCATGGTGATTACGCTCGCGCCCATTCCCTCCATGGACAACACCCGCGCCGATTCCAACGTGCTGGCCTCGATTGACGGTACCGACATCACCACCCAAGACCTTTCCCAATCGATTCGTAACCGCTTCCAGAACTCGCCCATGGGTTTCGATTCGCGGCTGGTACCGGTCGTCGCCCCCGGTGTTCTGGACGACATGGTGGTCGAGCGCGCTCTCGTCGCCCAGGCAAGGAAAATGGGTATGGAAGTCTCCGATCAGGAACTGCTCAACTCTATGGAGCACATTCCCTGGCTTTACCCGGGAGGCAGTTTCGTGGGCATGGACCATTACGCCGACGTGGTGCAGCAACAAACCGGCATGACCCTCGCCCAGTTTGAAAGCCTGTTACGGCAAAGCCTGCTGGTGGACAAGATCCGCAGCGTGATCACCGATGGGGTGCAGGCCACCCCCGAGGAAATCCAAGCGGAGTTCCGGCATCGCAACGCCAAGGCCAAGATCGACTATGTCCTCTTCGACCCCAGCCAGATGTTCAAAGATGTCAAGGTGACGCCCGAAGCCCTGGAGGCGTTTTTCCAAAAGGATCCCTCGAAATACAAGCTTCCCGAACAGCGCCAGGTGCGCTATGTGATCATCGACGCTGACCAGGTGCGCGCCCAGGTCAAGGTCGACGACGCGGAGCTGCGCCAGTACTACGCCCAGCACCTCTCCGATTACCGTGTTCCCGACCGGGTCAAGGTGGCGCACATCCTCTTCAAGACTACCGGCAAGACTCCCGCGGAAGTCGCGACGATTGAAAAGACCGCCGCCGATGTGTTGAATCAGATTCGCGCGGGCGGCAACTTCGGGGAATTGGCCAAGAAATACTCCGAGGACTCGACCGCTGCGCAGGGGGGCGAGCTCGGCTGGATCGTGCGCGGCCAGACGGTCAAGGAATTCGAAGATACGGCGTTTTCCCTGAAGCCCGGCACCATCAGCGGGCTCGTCAAGACTATTTACGGCATCCACATCCTTAAGATCGAGGATAGGCAGATCGCCCACCTCCAGTCGTTCGACGAAGTGAAGGATTCCATCCGTACCGACCTTGAGAAGCAGCGCATGGCGGACGCCCAGGAGAAACTGGCTGGTCAGCTTGAAACGCAGCTCAAGGCCAGTCCTCAAGAGTTTGAGGCCATCGCTCGCAAAGCCGGGCTGGACCCGCAAGAGTCGCCGCTCTTCAAATATGGCCAGGCGGTGACCGACTTGGGCAATGGCGAAGCGTTTGAAAACTTGGCCTTCCAGCTTCGGGTGGGCGAGGTCGGCCAAGCCATCTCCGTGCCCAAAGGGGAAGCGATTATCCAGTTGAGCCAGATTGTGCCCGAGCACGTTCCCACCCTGGAGGAAGTGCATGCCCGCGTCGAGGAGGACTATCGGCACGATCAATCGGGGGTGATCGCCGCCGACAAGGCCAAACAGTTTGCCCAGCAGGCAAAAAACGGCGATTTTGACAAGCTGGCCAAGGCCGCCAAGTTGACCCCCAAGGAGAGCAAGGACTTCTCCGCCTCTGACTACGTGGAGGGCGTAGGCAGCGGCGCCCAGCTCATCGAGGCTTTTACCCTGAACCCGGGCGAGACCAGCGGCGTCGTTTCCGTCGGCGCGAATAGCGTCGTGTTCCGAGTCGTCTCTCATACGCCGGCCAACGATGCGGATTTCGCCGCGCAGCGCGATCAGATCCGTGAAGAGCTGCTCGACCAGAAACGCAACCTGGAGTTTGAGATTTATCGCCAAAACCTGAAGCAGCAACTGGTGCGCACGGGTGAGCTCAAGCTTAATGAAGCGTCCATGAAGCAGTTCCTCGCTTCTTACCAGACGAAGTAGGCCTGACTGTGCCTTCCTCGCTTGACACGCCCCCTGACGCAGGCCGCCGTAACGCTCCCGAAAACCTCGTCGAACCCCCCCCGTGCGCCTTGGTTCCGGCCGGTGATTTCCTGATGGGTTGCGACCAGGGTCGCGACGAGGAGCGGCCCGCGCATCGCGTATGGGTTGGGCCTTTGGAAATGGCCGTCTATCAGGTGCGCAACCTTGATTTTGCAGTTTTCATGCAGGCCACCGCTCATCCCGCCCCGCCCAACTGGGGTCAGCCGGATTTCTGTGATTCTAACCTGCCGGTCGTCTCCGTGAGCTGGGTGGAAGCACAAAAATATTGCGACTGGCTGAGTGGGGTGACGGGCCGCCGCTATCGCCTGCCCACCGAGGCGGAATGGGAGCGTGCCGCGCGCGGAGGCGTCGAGAACCGGCTTTATCCCTGGGGCAACGAGCCCCCGCAAGGGAGGGCCGAGTACCAGCGCCGCTGGGGCGGGGAAGTGCGCGGACCGCTGCCGGTGGGCCAGGGTGAAGCCAACCCTTACGGAATTTACGATCTGTGCGAAAACGTGCACGAATGGTGCGCGGATTGGTACCAGGCGGATTATTACGCCCACTCGCCCGAGCGCCAACCCCAGGGCCCTGACGCGGGTGAGCGGCGCGCCTCGCGGGGCGGCTCCTGGCGGCACCACGTCAAGGTCAGCCGCGTGGCCGCCCGCTCCAGCATCCCTCCCTCTTTTCAATACGCGGACTATGGATTTCGCGTGGTCCGCGACATTGCTAGGCTAGACTTATAGCCCTCTCCTACGACTGGAGAAGTAAGTTTGCATTTACGACCCTTGCCCCTTTGGGGAAGTCCGATTTCTGGACCCCGATGGGGTCGCCCGCTGCGCTACCGCTCCGTCATCGTATGAGGGCAAGCCAAACTAACCCAAACAGGACGGTCAGGAAGGTAATCGGGAAGCCGACTCGGAAATAATCCCAAAAACTGATGTGGACATCGGGTTTTGCCCTTTCGACCACGATGATGTTAGCCACTGACCCGGTGATTGTCAGGTTGCCCGCCAGGGTGCTGGCCATGGCGAGCGCCAGCCATGCTGTATGCGGGTCCGTGAAGCCAGGTACCAGCGACTTCAGGAGCATGACGGCTGGGACGTTGCTCACAAGATTGCTGAACAAGCACACCACTACGGTAAAAACGTCCAGGCGCTGGAGATTCCAACGACGCGCAAAAGTGAGGAGGCGAGCTACGATGCCGGCATTCTCAGCCCCGCCCACAATCAGGAATAGGCCGACGAAAAAGACGAGTAGCCCCCAATCGACCTCGTCGTAAAGCTTGCGGGGTTCGGTGGTGCGGGTGATTAGCAGGGCCGCAGCGCCCAGCGCCGCCATCATGGCCGGTGGCACACCGATGAGGAATCCGGTAACGACCACTGTGACCACAACCACGGGCTTGGTCAAACGCGAGAGGTCCAGCGGTGGCAGGGGGATGGATTCTGCTGGGGCCGCGCATGTCAATCCTCGCATGTAGACCCAGCGCAGGACCGCCCAGTTGAGGAGCAGTCCCACCAGCGCCACCGGTCCGAGATGGAACAAAAAGTCTCGGTACTTGATTCCGGAAAACGAGCCGATCAGCATGTTTTGCGGATTTCCGGTGATTGTCGCCACGCTGCCTACGTTCGATCCCGTGGCAACCGCCAGCAAGTATGGGAGGGGCGCAAGCTTCATCCGTCTGGTGATGGCTAGGACAAAGGGCACCATCACCAGGCAAACGATGTCATTGACAAAGAAAGCGGAAAGCAGGCCACAAGCAAACACCACGGCGGGCAAGAGGTGAGCGGGCTTTAGCCGCCTCAGGACAAACTCCACATTCCACTCGAAGAATCCCACCAAGTGAAGATTGCCGACGATAAGCATCATCGAAAAGAGCAGGACGAGTGTAGAAAAATCGATGAAATGCAGAGCTTCGCGGGGTGGCACGATCCTGAATGCGACCATGGCGACGGCGCCAATAATCGCCGCTCCTGGGCGGTCAATCTTGAGTCCCGGGAATTTTCCCAGGGCAAATACGAGGTAACTGGCGATGAAAACGGAATAGGCAGTGATCAGGATCGTGTCAGGCAGGGGGATCGCGCGGATTTCGCTCATACTGGGGCAGGATAACAGTGCCACGCGACGCTAGCAAGAGCACCTACCGCTGAACGGCGGTCGAATAACAGGTAGCATAGACCTGATTCTTAAGGCCTGTGGGGTTTCTCACTGATTGCACCCAAGGGCCGTGGACCTACAAAACAAGTCCGCGCTTACAAGCTTGACGGGCAGTCACTTTCAAGGACGTGACCCCTCCTGAATCAGGAGGGGAGTTTTTAAAGAACTCCCCTCCTCAGATGAGGAGGGGTGGCGCCCCGAGCGCCGGGGTGGTGCTGACATAGGGCAAGGGGTGGGGTTGATAATTACAGCGCCAACGGGTGTTTCCGGAGCTTTCTAACTCCCAACTCATGCCCCTCCATGCTCTCCCACGCGCCGTCGGACAATTTGTGCAATCTTTTTTTTTGCTTTTGAGCTGCCGGTAGGCTAAACCGCGAATTGGTCTATTGAATTTTCCTTTATAACAAATGTTTAACAAAAATAAGGTACTTATCGCTTCGAAGCCTTAATGTTAACGAAAGGAAAGACGCTTATCGCGCTATTCGCTATCGAGGCGCACATGAAATGATTAAAATGGTAGCGGGGATGATGTGAAACGATGATGTTCTTGGAAGAAACGGCGAAAAGCATTCGACAGCGTACAGTGAGGAAGCATGTTCCGTCGTGAATTTCTAGCGCGTTTTACGGCGGGCGCAACGGCGGCGCGCGGATGGCTCTGTGGTGCGCCCACCGTGGCCGCACAGAAGGCTGCTGCGCCCACCCATCCTGCGCATAAGCACGCCGCGCCCGCGAGTCCCCCGAGCAAGCTTGACCGCATTTCCATCTCCACCTGGAGTCTTCATAACTACTTCCAAACCACCCGCGAGAAGGAGTTCGACCTGCCCGGCCCCATGCTGGCGCTGCTCGATTTTCCGGAAATGATCGTCGACCGGTACAAGGTGCATCATTTCGAATTCTGCTCGCCGCATTTCGCCTCGCTTGAGCTGGCTTACTTGCAGGAATTGCGAAGCGCGCTCATCCGCACGCACTCCCATCTCGTCAACATACCGGTTGATATTGAGGAGCTGGAAATCGAGGGCGGCCTCTCCGATCCCAGCAAGATCGTGCGCGACAAGGTGGTGGCTGCCTCGAAGCCGTGGATCGACATCGCGGCCAAGCTGGGCGCCAAATCCGTGCGCTGCGATCCGGGGAAGATGGATCCGGAGGACCTCGCGCCCACCGCCCAGTCCTACCGGGCGTTGGCGGCTTACGGCATGGCGAAGGGAATCCAGGTGATCGTCGAAAACCACGGCGGCGTGGGCTCCGAGCACCCCGAGGATCTGGTCAGGCTCGCCAAGCTGGTGGGAGCGAATTTTGGCGCGCTGCCCGACTTCGGCAACTTCCCCGACGAAGAGACGCGGGAGAAGGGGCTGCCCGTGCTCTTTCCTTTGGCCCATGTGGTCTGCCACGCCAAAGGGCTCGACATTGGCGCGGATGGCGAGGAGAAGCAGTACGATTTTCCGAAAGCCATTCAGGCCTCGAAGAAAGCGGCCTTTAAGGGGATATACTCAATTGAGTACGAAGGCGCCGGCGATCCCTACTTAGGGGTGCAGAAGACTTTGGATGAGTTGCTCAAGTACCTGTAAGGAGATCCAAAATCTCATTGACGGGTCGGTGGACTAACGGTAGCTTGGCCTTCTCCTTTGGTTCTTGGGCGCGTGGGGCATTCAGGGCTATTCCGGGGGTTCGAACTTATGCTGCAAATCATTCGCGGCGCGAAGGTGTTTGATGTGTGCGTGATCGGTTCGGGGGCGGCGGGTGGCGCTGCCGCCAAGGTTTTGACGGAGGGCGGCCTGAACGTGGTGATGCTGGAAGCCGGGCCTCCGCTGGACCCGCAGACCGATTTCAAGGAACACGTTTGGCCTTATGAACTCGCGCATCGCGGGGCGGGCATCGGCGGGGCAGGCTACCAGGACTTCGGGCGCACGGAGTTCATGGCTCCCAACGGTTCCTGGACCATCGAGGGTGAGCCTTACACCAGCGCCCCGGGCTCCCAGTTCCGCTGGTTTCGCTCGCGGATTGTGGGCGGTCGTACGAACCATTGGGGACGCATCGCTTTGAGGTTTGCGGAGGTGGATTTCCGCTCGCGCTCGACCGACGGCCGCGGTGACGACTGGCCGATCAGCTACCGGGATATCGCCCCGTACTACGACAAGGTCGAAGCCTATGTGGGAGTCTACGGCAGCCGGGAGGGTATCCCGAGCGCCCCCGACGGAGTCTTCCTGCCACCGCCCAAACCCCGCTGCACGGAATTGCTGGTCAAGCGCGCCTGCGACCAGCTTAAGATCCTCTGCGTCCCGGGGCGTCGGGCCGTCCTGACCAAGGCCCTGAACGGCCGCCCGGCATGCCATTACTGCGACCAGTGCGCACGGGGCTGCAAGACGGCGTCGAACTTCAGCTCGAGCCAGGTCTTGATTCCCCCCGGCTTGGCCACGGGCCGCCTGACACTGGTGACCAACGCCATGGCGCGCGAAATTCTGGTGAACGACGAGGGCGAGGCGGCGGGCGTCTCCTACATAGACAAGACCACCCACCGCGAGCAGCAGGTGCACGCGAAAGCCGTGGTGGTTGCGGCGAGCACGGGCGAATCTACGCGGCTGCTGCTGAATTCCCAATCCCGGCGTTTCCCGAATGGCCTCGGAAATTCTTCCGGTGTGGTGGGCCGTTACCTGATGGATTCGGTGGGCAGCGACGGTCATGGGCATGTGCCGTTGCTCGAAAAGATGCCGCCGCACAATCACGATGGCGCGGGCGGCATGCATCTCTATATTCCCTGGTGGAAGTTCGACCGGCAGAATGAGTTTCTGCGCGGCTATCACATTGAGTTCGGAGGCGGGCGCTACATGCCGAGCGTGGGGCAGTTCCACGGCGTCTGCCACAGTTATGAAGGATACGGCCTGGGGCTGAAGCAACAGTGCCACAAGATGTACGGCACGTCGATTGGGTTGTCAGGGCGGGGAGAAATGATCCCCAACGCGGAGACCTACTGCGAGATCGACCCCAGCGTGGTGGATGAGTGGGGCATCCCCGTGCTGCGCTTCCATTTCAAGTGGGGAGAGAACGAAATCAAGATGGCGCGGGATATGCAGGAAACCTTTCGCGCTATCGTGGAAGCCGCGGGCGGCACTTATCTGACCCGCACGGAAACCACCGGGGAGTTTCCCTACGGCATCAGCAAGGGCGGCGAGATTATTCATGAGGTGGGAACGGTGCGCATGGGAAATAACCCTAAGACCTCAGCGCTCAATGGCTTCTGCCAGGCACACGACGTGAAAAACCTGTTCGTGACCGACGGCGCGTGCTTTGTAACCATGCCCGATAAGAATCCCACCCTCACGATTCTGGCGCTCTCCTGGAGAGCCTCGGAGTATTTGCTGGAAGAGGCGAGGAAGGGGAATCTCTGATGTCCACCCACATCTCACGCCGCGATGTTTTGAAAGGCTTGACGATGGGCGTGTCAACGGGGTCGGTGCTGCGCATGATCCCCGTCCAGGCAGCGGAGCACGTACACAATTTGGTCAGGGAGGAGCGCGCCCATAACCCCGACGGTGCTTACACCCCTAAGTTTTTTCCGGCGCACCAGTACCAGACGCTCCAGGCGCTTTGCCAGATGATCATTCCTCCCGACGCGCAGGCAGGCGGAGCCCTGGAAGCAGGGGCGCCGGAGTTCATCGACCTGCTGACGAGTGAAAACCACGATTACCAACTCAAGTTGGGAGGAGGAATCGCCTGGCTCGACGCCCGTTGCATTGACCGGTACGGGAAGGTATTTCTCGATTGTCCGGCCACCCAACAAAAAGAGATTTTGGATTTGATTGCTTATCGCGCCAGTGCTCAAAAGGATCCGGCGCTCGGTCCGGGCCTCGCGTTCTTCTCTTTTCTGCGCGATCTTACCGCCGACGGTTTTTTCACCAGTGAAATCGGCATCAAGTATTTGCAGTACATCGGCAACACCTACCTTGCCGAATTCCCCGGCTGTCCCCCGTTGCCGGAGGGCTAGCGCCGGATTTCTCGCCACGGAGGGAAAGGACGGGGCTGAAGCCCCGCCGTTTCAGGATGCTTTCAAATATTCCCATATCTTGCGCCCCGCGCCGCTTGCGGCCGGTCGCCGCGGCGGCCGCGGGCGCGAGACCAACGACGTCCCGCACCAGGGGCATTCTGATTTTCACTCTCTGCTTGGGAATCTTTGCCTCGCTGAAGGCACAGGATATTCCTGCCGCGCGAGCGGCCAGCGAAGTCACCCCCCCAATGGCGGCGGTCAAGCAATCCGCGGCGCCGCCGCATCGCTTTTGGGATCAGGAGAACGCCTGGCTCTTCGCCGGAGTCGCCGGGGCCAGGATGCTGGACTACACTTCTACGCGACACTTCCGCGACCAGGGGAATAATGAAGTGCTGCTGTCCAACTGGGTCGTCGATAACAAGCCACTTTTCGTGGGAATTGAGCTGGCGGGCACGGCGGTCTCCATGGGGGTGTCTTATCTCTGCCACCGCACGGGCCACCACGCCGCGGAGCGCTGGGTTTCCATCGTGCACATTGGCGCGGGAGTGGGCGGATCGATTCACAACTACGCCCTCACGCCGCCTGCCGCCGAAGTCTCACCCGCGGTTGCGAATCACCTTACCCCTTAATCCCGGCCAGGCTAGGAGAGGACGACTTTCCCGCACCGACCAAGACTCCCCTCCTGGTTCAGGAGGGGTGCCCGAAGGGCGGGGTGGTCGCAGGTGATGCCGAAACGGCATCACTCCCTGCATTTCTGTCAAGTTCTCCCCAATTTTGCCGAAAACATAGAGGAGGGCCCCGAAGGGTTCGGCGGGACTGGGACAAAGGGGAGAAAACCTGGTGCCGTTCCAATTGTCTAGGGCTATGCATTTCGCCTTAGGAAGTAGAAATCTTCAGGTGGCTGCTCCGCGGCGGATCGTGTATTGGGTCATTCAGTTGGAACGGGACTAGCTGTTGCCATGCCTATCCGGTCGGCGTCACGAATCCTCGTGGTTCTCTCTCTCGCATTATTGTGTCTCGATCCTACATGCTTAGGGGCCTATCAAGATAGCTTCTCGATGGGCTCAACCTCGCTCCTGGTTGTGACAAGGGCCAGCTCACTTATGAGCATGGCTGTTCCGGAGAAGTCTTCTCTATGGACCTTGGAGCGGGCGCCGTGGGCGTTGGGATTCATGGGTGTGCTCATGCTGGGCGCAGCAGCGTGGGTTTGGATCCTGCGCCGGCAAGTGCGGGCGAAGACGGAGATCATGCGGGAATGGCTGCGGCGCGAGGCAGCACTAAAGGAGCAATACCGTGATCTGGTAGAGAACGCCATCGATATCGTCTATACCCGAGACCTTCAGGGTCAAATCACCTCATGGAATAACACCGCCGAACGGGTCTTGGGCTATGGGCGCGTCGAAGCTCTGGGCATGAATGTCCGGCAAATTGTAGCCCCCGAGTACCGGGAACTTGTGGGCCGATCAGTGATCGGTACGACGGAAGGACAGCCCCCGCAAGACACCGAAGTCGAAATCGTCACCAAGCACGGAGCCCGGCTTGCGGTGGAGGTGCGGGCACGGCTGCTGTACGAAAACGGCAAGCCCGTGGGTGTGCAAGGCGTCGCCCGCAACGTGACGGCCCGAAAGCGCATAGAGCAGCAGGTTTGCTTACAGGCGGCGGCTCTGGAGGCGGCAGCCGTCGGAATCGTCATAACCGACCGCGACGGCAATATCCTGTGGGTCAATCCGGCATTCATGTCCTTGTCGGGCTATACCCTGGAGGAGATTGTCGGCAAGAACCCTCGCCTGCTCAAATCCGGGAAACAGGACTCGAAATTCTATGGCGGCATGTGGGACACCATCCTGTCAGGGCGGGTGTGGAGAGGGGAGATTGTTAACCGGCGGAAGGACGGAACCTTCTACAACGAGGAATTGACCATAACGCCGGTTTGCGGCGCGTCCGGAAAGATTACCCACTTCGTGGCCATTGGGCAGGACATCTCCGCCCGCAAGCAAGTGGAGGAAGTTCGCGCGCAGTTGGCCGCCATCGTGGAATCCACCAACGACGCCATCTCGGGTATTACGGTACAGGGTACGATTGTGAGTTGGAACCGCGGGGCGGAAGTTCTCTACGGGTATCGCCCCGAAGAGATCGTGGGGAGGCCTGTGTCCATTCTCGCTCCACCCGATCTCTCCCATGAAATTTCCCAGCTCGTGAAGCAGGTCTGGCATGGGGAGAGAATCACCAATTTCGAGACGGTCCGGGTGGCGAAAGACGGGCGGCGAATTCCCGTTTCGCTGAGCTTGTCGCCCCTCAAAAACAGTCGCGGGGAGGTGGTGGGGGGCGCCGCTATTGCCCGCGACATTACCCAGCGCCTGCAAGCCGAGGACTTGCAGCGCCAGAACGAAGCGCGATTCCGGCTGCTGTTTGCCGGAAATCCCCTCCCCATGTGGGTGTATGACCTCGAGACTTTACATTTCCTGGAGGTCAATGATGCGGCCGTCGCTCGTTACGGTTACACGCGGGATGAGTTCCTGAAGCTGCGCCTCACCGATATCCGTCCGGCTGAGGACCTTCGTGCTCTTGCCGATAACTTAGCTCATGCGCGACCGGTCTTGGAGGAGTCCGGACCCTGGCGCCACCTGTTGAAGGACGGGCGCATTATCAACGTGGAAATCACCAGCCACCTGATGGAATGGGGCGGCCGGCGCGCCGCCTTGGTGGTCGCTCAGGACATCACGGTTCGCAAACGCGCGGAGGAGGCGTTACAGGAGAGCCAAACCCGTCTCGCGGCCATCTTCGATTCGGTGCAGACAGGTATTTTTGTCATCGATCCCGGCGTGCACCGGATCGTGGATGCGAATCCGGTGGCGTTGCAGTTGGTTGGAGCGTCCCGTAACTGCGTGGTGGGCTCCACGTGCCACAAGTTCATCTGCCCTGCGGAAGAGGGGGGGTGCCCGGTCACGGATCTGCGGCAGACGGTGGACAACTCTGAGCGCGTCCTTTTGACAGCTACCGGTGAGCGGCGCGCGGTCATCAAGACGGTGGTGCCCGTGCTCATTGCCGGCCGGCGGCATCTCCTGGAAAGCTTCGTCGACATTACCGCCCGCAAGCGCACGGAGGAGGCGCTCCAGCAGAGTGAGACAAAGTACCGCTCGATTGTTTTGAACATTCCGGAAGTCGTCTGGTCCGCGGACTCCCAAGGCCATTGCGTATTCATAACCCCCAACCTCGAAAAGCTAACCGGGCATACGGTGGAGGAGGCACTGCGCGGTGGCTTCCGCTTCTTCCTCGAGTCGATCCACCCTGACGATGCCTGCCGGGTTCAGGAATCCTTTGCGGCGCTCTTCCGCGCGGGCCAGCCCTACGACGTGGAGTTTAGGTTTCGGTGTAAGGATGGGGAATGGATCTGGATGCACGACCGGGCCGTGGGGACTTTCGAGAAAGACGGCGTCCGGTACGCTCATGGCCTGCTCTCTGACATTACCGAGCGCAAGCGCTCGGAAAATGCTCTGCAGGAAAGTGAGGAGCGCTTTCGCAGTCTGGTCGAGAACGCCACGGTCGGCATCTATCGCACCACTCCCGAGGGCCGCATCCTGATGGCGAATCCAACGATGGTCAGGATGTTAGGGTATGAGCGTTTCGAAGATCTGGCGGCTCGCAACCTGGAGGAGGAAGGGTTCGAGCCGAGCTACCCTCGGAAGGCCTATTGCGAGCTCATGGATCGAGACGGGGAAGTCAGGAGTTTGGAAGTGGCGTGGACAAAGCGCGATGGCTCCGTGATCTTTGCCCGCGAAAGCGCTCGAGCCATCCGTGGCAACGACGGAGGGGTGTTGTACTACGACGGCATCGTGGAAGACATTACGGAGCGTAAGCGCGTGCAGGAAGCACTCCAGGAAAGTGAGGAACGCTTCCGCCAACTGGCCGAAAACGTGGAGGAGGTTTTCTGGCTGTTGGATCCACAGGTGACCAAGGTGCTCTATGTCAGTCCTGCCTATGAAAAGGTTTGGGGCCGAAGCTGTGAGAGCCTCTATACCGACCCGCGCTCGCTTCTGGAAGGCATTCACCCCGAGGACCGTCCCCGCATCGCTGCCAGCTTGGAACTCCCCCGTCGCGACCGGAGTGAGTGGGAATATCGCTTGGTCCAGCCCGACGGATCGGTTCGTTGGGTGTGGGACCGTGCCTTTCCTATACGCGACGGCGCGGGAAGAGTGGTCCGCATCGCCGAACTAGTGCAAGACATCACGGAGCGCAAGCAAGTGGAGGAGGCGATGCAAAAGGCCATGGAAGCCTCCGAGGAAGCCAACCGCGCCAAGAGTGAATTCCTGGCGAATATGAGCCATGAACTCCGCACCCCCATGAACGCGGTGATCGGCATGACCGTACTCGCTCTCTCGACTGACTTGAACCCCGAGCAGCGCCGCTACCTGGAGCATGTCGAATCGTCGGCCGGTTCTCTGCTGGCCATGATTGACGCCATTCTGGACTTTTCCAAGATCGAGGCGCGCCAATTCGAGCTACAGCTCAATCCCTTTAGCTTGCGGGATATGGTGGATGAAGTCCTTCGGCCGTTATCGATCGAGGCCTACCGCAAGGGGCTGGAGATCGCTTACGGAGTATCACCTGCCATCCCCTCGACCCTGCGAGGGGACCTGGCGCGGTTGAAGCAGATCCTAACGAACCTGGTGGGAAACGCCGTCAAATTCAGCGAGCGGGGAGAGGTGGTGGTCCGCGCCCAGATGGAGTCGTGCGAGGAGAACGCCGTTTGGGTGCAATTCACCGTGGCCGACACGGGGGTGGGGATTCCTACCGATAAGTTGAACTTCATCTTCGAGGCTTTTACTCAGGTGGATGGCTCCATGACCCGACGCTTCGAGGGCACGGGGCTAGGGCTGGCGATCTGCTCCGAACTTGTCCGTATGATGGGGGGACGTATCTGGGTGGAGAGCCAGTTGGGGAAGGGAAGCACCTTCCATTTCACCGTGCGCCTGGGGCTAGTGGGAGACTTGGCCGCGTCCTGCGAGGCGACCAACCCCCTTCTGCGCGGAGTGCCGGTGCTGGTGGTGGATGACCACGCCGGCAGCCGTGAGGTCATGGCGGAAATCCTGCTCCATCACGGCATGATTCCCACCCTCGCGGAGGGTACAGAGGCCGCTCTGGCCGCCCTCCGCAACCCTCCGGATTCCCAGCCGCCCTTCCCCCTGGTGCTCGTCGATGCCCGCAAGCCGTCCCGGGATGGCTTTTCCTTCGCCGAGGAGGCCCGCCGCATCCCGCGATCTTGCGCGGCCATCTTGATGATGGTACCTCCCGATGAGGCATGGCACGACACGACGCGTCACCGGGAGCTGGGGATTGTGAACTACCTCCACAAGCCGGTTCGGGAAAAAGATCTCGTGGAGGCGATGGTCCGTGCACTCGAAGAATCCACCGCGCCGGGAAAGGAGATTATCCGTCTGCGAGGTTCTTCGGAGGAGTTGGGGCGCGTGCTGCGCATGCTGCTGGTGGAGAACAATGAAGTTAGCCAAGTGCTGGTGACGCACCTCTTGGAGAAACGGGGCCACGAAGTCGTCGTGGCCCGCGACGGCCGGGAGGCGCTGACGGTCTTGGCGCATGCCAAGGCGGGGAGCTTCGACGTGGCCCTGATAGACATTGAGATGCCCCGCATGGGCGGGCCCGAGGTCACCCAGGCAATCCGTGAAAGGGAGCGCAAAACCGGCGGGCGCCTGCCGATCATTGCCATGTCGGCCCACGCCACGGAGGCCGAGGAGCAGCGTTGCCTTGCTGCCGGCATGGACGGCTATATTGGCAAGCCGCTCCACGCCAACGAGCTCTTTGAGATCATCCAACGGTTGACCGCTCGAAAGGGACCAGTGTTTGATAAGGCCCGCTTTCTGTCCCGTTTGGAGGGAGATGACCTGCTGATCTCAGAAATCGTCGGAATGTTCTTGGAGGAATGCCCCAGGCTGATGGAGGGCGTTGGCCGGGCGGTCACTCAAAATGATGCGCACGCTCTGGAGCGAGCTGCCCACACGCTCCGAGGTTCCCTGGCCGATATGGCGGCGCCCCAAGCCGTCGAAGCTGCCCAAAGCCTTGAGCGGATGGGGCGGGAGGGAGATCTGGGACACGCGGGGGCCGCGCTCGAAATCCTGGAAGGCGCCCTCCGCCGTTTGACGCCGGAACTGCGCAAATTGGAAAAATTCGCGGCCTGAACCCATGCGCTTCACTTGAGCTTTGTTGTTCCAAGCTTAAAAGCCATTATCTGAATAGCGCTGGCCTTAGCCTAGATCTCTGCCCAATTGGAGCCATTTCCTTCGGGCGGCACTGGCCATGCGGATTAAGCAATTACGGGCGGATGGGGACTTTTTCCCCCTCCAGCATTTCCGATAGTGACTCATTTTGAGGTGCCACGGGCGTCCCGCCCGTGAATGGGCACGGCCAAGATGGCCGTGGCACTTCAAAATGAGGCACTACCGCGCTTCCGTGTCGCTTGCTTTGGGTATGACCCGGATGGTACACTTCCTTAACATTATTTTACGAGCCCCCAGGTAACCCCTACGACCCTTTCTCACTCCAAGCTAGTGTAATCTCGTTGGGGCGGTCGCAGTCTTAGGAATGCAGGAATCTGAGCGCGAACTTGGGAGCTTGCCTCGTCTGTGCCCAAGAAGCGACGGACTTACCGCCAGGATTTGTTGTGCTCTTCGAAACCCTTCACCGGGTGGGAGCCGTCTAATAAATTAGGGTAATGGGATAGAACGATAAAACGTACGGATGGGAGCATATGAAAATCACTCTAGGAGCATTACTGATTTTGATCCTGGGAGCCGCGCCAGCGTGGGCGGTCCTGGGTGAATATGAGTCGTCGGTGAGCTTGGATCAACAGGTTCTAGGCGGTGCGCATCGCGAAGAGGTCCGCCAGGGCTATAAACTCCACCAAATCACCACTGCGGATGGCACAGTCGTGAAAGAATTTGTTTCGCCGGCGGGTTTGGTTTTCGGGGTCACCTGGCAGGCGCCGCGCATGCCCAACCTCCAACAACTCCTGGGCTCCAAAATGACGGATCTCCAGACGATCCTGCAATCCCAGACGCGCCGTTACAGTCGGGGACCCTTGATCGTGCGGACCGACAAGCTGGTGTTCGTCAGTAGCGGTCACATGCGGTCCTTCCACGGGCACGCCTACGTACCTAGCCTGGTGCCTGGCAACGTCAATCCGGAGGTGGTGCAATGACGCACAGAGTAGGTTCGGCGGCCACTTGCGGCCGTTTTATTGCTGTGGTGATGAGCTTGATCGTTTTGGCAAGTTGCAGCGGTGGTGGCAGCGGCAGCTCCACCCCCCCCGTCACCACGCCCCCTCCCTCGGGCGGGACGACCAACGTCGCGGCCGTCACAGTCGGTTTTGGCGCTAATGGGTCGGCGGGTGGGTACTATAATGGGATCTGGACGACGGTTACCGTTTGCGCTCCGGGCAGTACAACCAATTGCCAGACCATCCCCAACGTGCTGGTGGATACCGGCTCCATAGGGTTGCGCGTCCTTTCTTCGGCGCTGGGCACCCTGTCGCTGCCGCAGATCCAAGACGGCAACGGCGATGTGCTGCAAGAGTGCATCCAGTTCGCCTCTCTCGCCTACGTCTTTGGGCCGGTGGCGATGGCAAACGTTGAGGTTGGAGGGGAAACGGCTTCGCAAGTTCCGACAGCCGCGGGCGGAACCGCGAATTCGGGGATTCCCATACAGGTTATTGCCGCAAATCCCTCCTTTGCCGTGCCCGCCAGTTGCCTTTCCGGCGGCGTGGGGCCTGACTACAACACGGTGGAGGCACTCGGCGGTAATGGTATTCTGGGGGTTGGCAATTTCCCGCAAGATTGTGGCAGCAACTGCACTACGGGTTCAGTGGCCGAGTATTATATATGTCCTAACGACACCTGCCAGGTTCCCGATGTGCCCGTGCAGGACCAGGTCTGGAATCCCGTTGCCGCATTTTCCTCCTCGGACACCAACGGGTTGTTAATAACTCTACCGTCGGTGGCGGCGGGCGGTGCGGCCTCGGTAGCGGGATCGCTGATCTTCGGCATCGGCACCCAATCCAACAATGCCTTGGGCAGCGCGCAAGTCTACGAAGTCGACGAGTACGGTAACTTCCCCCAAGTTACTTACAATGGCGTCTCCTACACCTCTCCCTCCAATGGGAGTTATATCGACAGCGGCTCGAATGCCTTCTACTTTTCCGATCCCACCAGCTTGGCCTCGACAGGGATCCTCGCGTGTGCGGACGGTTCGGGTTACTACTGTCCAGCCTCAACGATCCCATTCACCGCCACCGTTTACGGAGCGAATAACGTTTCGGCCCCGGTGAATTTTAGCATCGCAAATGCCGCCAACTTGATCAGCAGCGGCAACGCGGCGTTTGACGACCTGGGTGCGGCTAGCGGCTCTGGTCCCGCGACGGACGATCTCGATCTGGGATTGCCGTTCTTCTTCAACCGCTCCGTGTTCGTGGGGATCGCGGGCGCCAACAACACCTATCCGAACGGCTACTGGGCGTTCTAGGGTGAAGTTCTAAAGCTGATTGTCGCATGAGTTTTTGGTAGGGGTGCATCCCGATTGGCCAGGAGGCGCCCCTAAACTTTTCTTGCGCTATTCATGGCACTTCCCCACCCGCGTGTCGAGGCCCGCCGGACGATTGCCTAACTCTCGCCGGTTCCGCCTTCTTTCAAACTGATCCACCACCTATGCCCAGGTGCTGCCCTAATTTAAACGTAGCGCCGACCTTTAGGTCGGCACATGCCGGGCTAAAGCCCGGCGCTACACCGCAAACTAGGACACTACCCACGTTCAACAAGACTGGATGCCTTTAGAGATTGTGTGGTATTTTGAGATGTTTGACGCAATCCTTACAACCTTTCCTGGGGGAATGGCCGTCCGAGCATAAGGAACAAACTTGTGACCCCGGCGAAAGACAGGGGTGGCATTATATGAAAACCACTTTCGGAGTCCTGCTCACTTTGGTCCTGGGAGTCGTTCCTTCCTGGGCGGTATTGGGGGAGTATGAGTCGTCGGTGAGTTTGGACCAGCAGGTTCTGCGCGGTGAGCGTCGCGAAGAGGTCCGCGCTGGCTATAAAGTCGACCAAATCACCTCTGCGGACGGCACGGTTGTGAAGGAATTTGTTTCGCCGGCGGGTTTGGTTTTTGGGATCACCTGGCAGGCGTCGCACATGCCAAACCTGCAACAATTGCTGGGCTCCAACCTGACGGAACTCCAGCGAGCCCTGCAATCCCAGGCGCGCCGGCACAGCGGGGGACCCTTGATCGTACGCACGGACAAGCTGGTGTTGGTCAGTGGCGGTCACATGCGGTCCTTCCACGGGCACGCCTATGTCCCCAGCCTGGTGCCCAAGAACGTCACCACGGAGGTGGTGCAGTGACCCTCAGCAATGGTTTAGCGGCCTCCTGGGGCCGTCTGGTCGCTGTGGCGGTGAGCTTGGTGGTCATGGCGGGCTGTCAAAGCAGTAGCAAAACCACCACGCCCACCGCCACGCCAGTGGACAACACGGCGCCCGTCGAAGTGGGGCCGCTCAATGCGTCCACTCCCTATTTGCCTTACCCGAATGGCGTCTATACCACCGTGACCGTATGCTTGCCCGGCACGCTGGTTTGCCAGACTATTCCCAACATTTTGGTGGATACCGGTTCCGTAGGGCTGCGCGTCCTTTATTCGGCGCTGGGCAACCTGGAACCCGAGTTGACAGTGCTCACTGAGAGTGGAACCCAGGATCAGTTGCTGGAGTGCGTCCAGTTTGCTGATTTCTCGTATACCTGGGGGCCGGTGGCGCTGGCTAGCGTCCAAATTGCCGGAGAAACGGCCACGCAGGTTCCAGGCTCAAATTTGAACATAGGCATTCCCATCCAGATTATCCCTGCCAACGAGGAGTTTCCTGTTCCCTCCTCGGGATCTTTGAGCTGCCTCAGTTCCCCACCCGGCAACGGTACGGTGATTGACGACAATACCCTCGAGACGCTCGGCGCCAACGGCATTCTGGGTGTTGGCCTGTTTCCCCAGGATTGCGGCAACGACTGCGGGCCGGCTTCTGGCAACGTACCCAACCAGTACTATTACTGCGCCAACGGCGCCCCCTGCCAGGTCGCTGCCGTACCCTTGCAGTACCAGGTCTGGAACCCCGTCGCAGCATTTTCCTCTTCGGACAACAACGGGGTGCTGCTCACTCTGCACTCGGTGGCTGCGGGCGGCGCCCCCTCGGTCACCGGGTCACTGATTTTCGGCATCGGAACCCAATCAAACAACGCCCTCGGTAGCGCCACAATCTACGCCACGGACCAGTACGGCAACTTTCCAACCATCGATTTCAATGGCGTCCAATACAACTCTCCCGCCAACGGGAGCTTTATCGACAGCGGCTCGAGTGCCATTTACTTTTCCGATGCCACGACCCTGGGTATCCCCGAGTGCCTGGACCAACAGGGCAACGCCACGGGTTACTACTGTCCCAGCTCAACCCTCCAGTACATGGTCACCCCGCACGGAGCGAATGGCTCGACAAGCTCTGTTTCATTCAGTATCGCGAACGCCGCCACATTGTTTTCGAGCGGCAACGCCGCGCTTAGCACCTTAGGGGGCGACAGCGGGGCGGGCCCCTCGACCGACTACGTTGACTTGGGATTGCCGTTCTTCTTTGGCCGCCCGGTGTTCGTGGGGATAGCGGGTTCGACCGTGCCGAACAACGCGAGCGCCCCGTTTGGGTATTGGGCGTTCTAACCCCGGCGCCGGAATCCTGTACGGGATTGAAATTTCATGATTAATCTTTGACTGGGGCCACATGGATGATGAGGGCCAGCGCAATGCCCACTCTGCTCCCAGCTTCGACGACTTGAAGGTGGCCGCCTCGCTCGAACCCTGGGGGAATGAAAGCTTGCTCTTCCAACGCACCCCCCACTCGTGGCACGGCGTCCGCCCGCTCCAGTGTCCCTGGGGGCAATTGTGAAAACTATTCATTGTCACCATTAACGTGCCGACCCTGCAAGTTTGGTGGCGCCGTGACCGTTCCACTAGCTCGGTTCCGGTCGGTGCAGTCCCCCGAAGCGGGACACTGTGAATGCCCGCTTTCTTCAGGCTTCCATCCTGACCGATGGTTCCTTCTATCCTCTTTCCCTGCATTCGCAACAACCCCATTTGTTTTCATCAACATAATGGGAAGGACGGTATAACTAGCTTGTCTTCAATAACATAATGGCAAGCCAGAAAACTGACATTTTTTCTACATTTGTTTTCAATAAAATAAAGCTTACATTCAGATTTTCCCCCCGCGTTTTTTCGCTATTCGATTGCTCAGGATATGATAACTATTTTATATTCAATGACATAGGATCCATCGATATTTTTGCTCTCGATCGATAACTCCCTTTCTTTTCTGTAACATAATGGCAAAGACGGGGGTTAAGTGGAAGTGAACTTTACATAAGCATCAGACCTGGAAATAGGTCACAGGGTCACGGCCAACCCAGTCCAGTATGCCATATGTTAAGCTTAATACAAAGTATATGATCAGTCAACCCCTAAGACATGCTGGTAATGGTCCGGAATGGTGGTTTATCCGCCTTCGGCTGGGTGGCTGAGCCCGCACCAGGCGCTGCCAACTCCGTGCCACCGGGGGCCCACAGCAACCAGATCAGCACCACTGCTGACAGGAGGGCCAGCACGGCGCCGTTCCAGAGGAAGAAGCTATTCGCTTGCGAAAATGACTTCACAAGAGGTTCTGCCACCTGGCTGCAAAAGATAACCAGCACATACGCCAGGATGTTGTCGCGAAGGAAAAGTCCAACCCCCGCGACCGCGACCAGTAAGGGGAGAAAACTCCCGACCCAGGCAACCGCGTAAGCCGCCAGCGAGTGCGCCTGGTTCGGCCCGAGCGAAACCAATACCAGCGCTATTCCCGCCCACAGCCACCATGCCTGGCGTTTCCACCCCAGGCGGACGGCGAGAATCGCCAAGCCTGCCAGCGCCGCATAGACCAGACTCCGGACAAGACTGGGGAGGAAAAACCCCAAAGCCGGCGACAGAGTGTTGAACGCCGCAGGGAAAAGCTCGTAATTAATGGGTGCGTAGGCATGAAACAGGCTCGTGAGGAGCGCATCCACCTGCGTCAACCCGGCGCCTGCGGCAATGCTCAGAATCGCTATCACCAGAGCGTCGCGACGCCACACACGGCGTGCCGGCCCACGCCAGAGTCCCCAGGCCGCGGGATAGTAACTCGCCGCCAAGCCCAACAGCAGCCACGCGAGCAATCCCATCACCAGGGGAACCACGAGCAGGCTGGCGGCGACTTGCACGTAAAAAAGGCTGAGCGGACTCGACGTGTCGTAGCTGCGGTCGAACAAGGGGAACTGGTTCAAGGTTGCCAGGAAGTACAAAATCGTGACCCCTACTCCAAACTTTGCCGAGCGTTTCCAGGGCATTTGTCCCGACCGCACTTGGCTAACAAAGAGAATCAGCCCGCCCGCTACGAAGGCGATGATCGTCAGGATGGAAACCCCGATCAAGACGAAGTTGCTGAAATGTCTCCCCTCCCGATCGCGCAACCATTCTTCCGGTAACTTGAAAAAACGCGTGAACGCTACCACCTGGTCACCGGCTATATCTGCTTCCAGGCGATAATGCGCGTCTCCCACATTGCGAGGATCACCGGGCTTGGCCTGCCAGACAAGCGTGTAGTCCTCCCGGGCCTTACGTTCATTCGCTTCGGAGTTTTGCAGGTCGAAGTCCTCCAGGCGGTATCCGTGCTCCCGCACGGCTTCCGCACCCAGCTCGCGCGCCTGATCAGGTGTGAGCGAGGCGCCGGGGGCGTCCTCCTCAAGCAGGTGCTGGTATGCAAATACCTCCCTCGAAACCGGATCGACGAAAACCCGGTATTCCTCCTTCTGCAACGGGCGGAAATAGCGGACGTGCCATAAGGCGAGGCGCGTTGCCTGGCGGTAAATCTGGTCGGACTGCTCGAGCGATTTGCGCTCCGCCAAATAGCGAAGCGCCAGCGGGTCGATGTTGTCACTGACCCAGACCACGTGCCGGTAAGGAGCCGGATCAATGTTCCGATGACGCAAGAAATCGTTGGCAATGCCCAGCGCATCCTTGGGAGATTCGCGAAGCACAATCCCTTTTCCAAATTGATAAACGGGAATGCACGCCAGGGCGATGAAGATCAAAGTCAGACCACCCGCCAGCATGAGTCGAGATTTCGAAAGCGGTTCGTAAACGATGGGAGCTTCTGCTGCCGGGGCCGGCTTCTCCTGGGGAGGCGCAGCAACCTTCGTTCTGCCGTTGAGAAGCGCATCCTCTTCAGAAAACGTGCCGGTTTTCAAGTACGCCACCGACGCCACGATCAGGGGGACGAGCATAATCCCCGCCGCCACTGCGCCGGACAGCATCAAGTAATGATTGGGCGAACGGAGCAAAAGGAAGGCCGTATAGAGCGCATCCACCGAGTAATGCCAGATCAGCGTGGCCAGGATTCCGAAGCGCAACATGATCAGGCCCACGATGATGCCCCCCATTCCCACTTCCAATCCCCGGATAAAGAAGGGCTGGTTGGGATAGGCCGAATGCAGAAATCCCCAGATGAAGGCTGCCAGCACCACGGCCGCTGGCCCCGAACGCAAGAGCTTGCGCAGCAAGGGAATCGCAAAGGCGCGGAATTGTATCTCCTCGGAAACGGCCGGGAAGAATCCCATGAAGAGGACCATGACCCACGGGAAGCGGGTATTGAGCAAATCCGTGAAGGGAACATCGGCGGGCGCCCACGCTCCGAGTTTATTGGCGGCAAGGTAGAAAACGGTTTGGTAAGCGAAGAAGAAAAACGTCATGGCGATTCCCACCACGTTGGCGAGAAAGAAAGAACGGCTGCGAAGTCCCTGCCAGGTGAAGTAGCCGCGGAGGGAAAGGGCGCCGGGGTAAGCGTCGCGATAAACGGGTTCGGAGCTAGCCAGCAGGAGGAAGATCAGTGCGCCCAACCCCAGAGCCGATAGCAGGTTGTCACGCACATAGGTGCTTACAAAGGTCGAATACGAATCCGTGGTGTGATAGCCGAATTCCGCCAACGAAAAAGTATTCAATTGGCCGAGGAAATAGAGCGTCGCAGCGACCAACCCGAACGCTACGGAGAGGCGAATAGGCACGTCGCGTTTGCGCAGGCGCTGGATGAGCAGCGCGAGGCCGGCCACGCATAAGAGGATCCAGGGGACTTCGTCGACCACCTGGGCGGCAATATTGCGGGAGCGCAACTTCTCATAATCGCGTGTCCAACCCTCGGGTATCTTGACGAATTCCCGATAGCCGGCCACCTGGTCGCCATCCACTTCCACTTCCAGGCGCAGACTGCCTTCCCCCAGGTCCACATTTTTTTGCTTCCAGGTGAAGGAATGGTCGGTGCGCGCCGGGCGTTTCTCCGTTTGGGTATCGACGAATTCCAACCCTGCCAGGTCGCGCCGCATGACCTCCCCGAGAAACTTCTCGGCGAGGATACGGGCCGCCGTCGCGTCCAGGTTCGCACCGGGCGCCGACTCCAGCAGGTCATGATCGAAGCCCACCACCTGACCGGCGGGAGTGACGTCGACGCGGAATTCTTCTTTCTGTTGAGGCTTGAACCAGCGGTGCGACCAGTGCCACAGTTGGATGGGGCCACGCGTCAGGGTGTTCATGCGCGCCAAGCCTTGCGTGCGCTCCAGGTAGACCTTCGCGTCGTCGTCATAATCAAAAACCGCAGCGTGCCGATAACCCTTAATATTCCAACCACGCTCTGATAGGAACTTTACCGCCAGCGGCATGGAATCGTCGCGGTTCACGCGAAATTCGATTGAGGCTTCGGGAAAGACGTGGGAAAAGTACTTCACGCCGATGGCCAGTGAGATGGCCGCAACGGTGGCGGCAATGGCGATCGTCCAGCGGTCGGTCGAAGACAAGGTCATCGCCATGAGATCCTCTTCTTTCCTCTGCGGACGCCTGAGCGGCGTTTGAGTCGGATGCGAAGAAAAAAATCACCACCGAGCGCAGATTTGTTTTGGAGGTCCGCCGTTCGTCATCGATTGACAACGAAAAGCCGCGGACCTTCAAGACAGGTCCGCGCTACGCTCGCTCTGCAGGAGACGACCGCCCGGCACTAAGACAGCTCTTTTACCATGACCCAGGCGGCGGTCCCATCGGAATAATAGCCCTCGATTTCATCCACTTTGCGATAGCCCCGCCCTTGGTAAAAGCGCTGCGCCGCAAGATTATCCTGAGCGGTTTCAAGGCCGATCAAACGCAACCCCTGCTCTCTCGCCCAACCCTCCGCGGCATCCATCAGGAACGAGCCCACCCGCCGGCGGCGCCAGACTTCCACGACATCGATAGTGATGAGGTGCAGGATTTTGCGAGGCTCCCGATTGGCGATCAGGAAGCCGGCAATCTCCCCGCCTTCTTCCGCCACCCACGTTCGCGAATTCCGGTGCCCGATGAAGCTCGCCAGTTCTCCCCGCGAATATGAAATCCCCGGAGCAAAACAAGCTTGATCGATCGCGTATAGCTTTCCAAGGTCCGTGGGAAGGAAGGAGCGAAGGCGCATGGACGTTAAAATGTCTCTAGCTCCCTTATTTTAACGCCAATGCCCTCTCTGCCGGGTCAATCTACCTATCGATTCACGATTTGCAATAGCCGGTCGATGTCTGCCTCGTCATTATAGAGGTAAGGCGAAACCCGGATCATCCCTTGGCGCAAACTCACTCCAATATGATGCTCGCGGAGTCTCGCGTGGAGCGCTAGGGTCGCTTCCGGTGTCGAGGCTTGGAAGCCGAGAATCGTCGACTCGTGGCCGGGTAGCGCTGCCGCCGAGGGAGTATAGCCCTGGGCCAGCAGACCCTGCGTTAAGCGCTCCAGTAGAGCGCGACAATGCTCGTACACCGTCATCGTCGTGACACCCTCCACATATTCCAGGGAGGCAGCCAGGCCCGAAAGGTTAATGAAACTCCCTGTTTCCCCCGAATCGAAAACCCGCGCGTCGCGTAGCAAGGTGAACCGGTCCTGGGGAAGTGAATCGAAATTCTCCGCACCTTCGACCGAACACCAGTTGATGACCGCGACATCCAGTTTGTCCAGCAGGTCACGCTGCACATAGGCAAACCCCGTCCCGTAAGGGCCGAGCAGCCATTTATAGGCGGCGCAGGCCAGGACGTCCACGGGCAGCGCGTCGAGATCCAACTCCATCGCCCCCACGCCCTGGGTGCCGTCCACCACAAAAATCCCGCCCCGATCGTGGATCAGCTTCCCAAACGCAGTGAGGTCAATCCGATACCCGCTCGAATAATCCACCCAATCGAGCGCCAACACGCGGGTACGCTCGGTGATTGCGGCCGCCACCCGCTCAGGCGTCACCTCCCCGCTCACGGGATGGACGATCTTGACGTTCACGCCCTTCCGCCGCAGGTGAAGCCAACTGAATAGGTTCGACGGGAAGTTCGAGCTGGCGACGACCACTTCATCGCCGGCGCCGAACCCCAGGCCCGCGGCCACGATGCCGATGCCTTGCGTGGCGCTGGTGGTGATGGCAATTTCCGAGCGGTCAGCGCCCACCAGCCGGGCGATGCGGGTCCGCACGCGCGCCGGTAAATCAAAGTAATCCGATTTGTCCTGACGATCAGGGTTGGATTTGAGTTCGATCGCCTGGCGAAGCCGTTCCGCTGAAACCCGCGGGCAGGGCCCCTGGTAGGCGCAATCCAGATAAACCGTGGGTGAAAAATCTGAAAATTCGTGACCGTAGCTACGCATAAGCCCAACCAATCTACCGCCAGAGACCGGAACAAAACAAGTTTTTCCGGTACCGGGTAATGGATCAGTTTGCGGTGACGGCGACCCTTCCTCGCCGTTCGAGAATTCGGCGGTCGGAGACCGCCGCTACAATAAACCAAATTGAACAACTACTTCCCGAACATCCGCGCCAACAAGGAAGACTTGGATTTTTGTTGAGCCTGGAGGGGAATTGCCGCGAGCAGAGGCTCGACCTTCGCCGCGGACCAACGCTCCCCTTGGCGATCCCAGGCGACCACCTCGAGCAGGGAGGTCCATAGCTCCAGGCAGCGCAGGCAAGCCGCGCGATGGGCCTCGGCCGGACTCTTTTCATGCCAGCTTGCCTGGCCATCCAGAATGCGAATGAGCAGCCGCAGGGGCGTACAATCTTTCTGCTGGTTTGCCCGTGCCGCGTGGCCAATGGCTATCCAAGCTGAGGGCCAGAGGCACCGATCCTCAGTTCGCTCCAGGACCGGCGCGTAGTGGGTGCGCAAGCGGCCTAGTCCCTCGTTTGCCATAGCGGGAGAAATTCTCAAGATTTTTTCGAGCGTGCCCTGGGAATAGCCCGCTAGGACCAGAAACGCAATCTCCTGGTGAACGAGGGGCAAACCCTTGAGCATTGCCGCCAGCGAATCGGAGGTGGGCGCGGGTGGATCCTCGGCCACCCGGGAAGGCTCCAGCTTCTCCGTCATCCAATCCAAAAGGAACGCGCGCAAATCCACCAGGAACTCGCGTTCCGACTGGTGGGAGAATCCCCGCAGCGGTGTGCCTTGGTCGACCGTCATGGCGCGCAGGGCCTCCGCCCACGATCTTACTCGTTGGTCAGGAGTCCAGGGCGAATAGACTTCGAACAATTTGAGGGCGATGGGAGTGTAATTCTTGAGGAAGGCACGCCAAGCCTCATGGTTCCCCTCCTCGCATCCAGGAAGGATCTTATGGAAGGTCATCAAATGGGACATATGAGGGTACAGAATCCGTGCTGGGCAGGGAGGACACGCACCCGCCCTTTAGGAGCCGTAGGGAATGGAGTCCGCCGTCCCGGGGCCCGCCGTTCACTTTCGCTCAGCCTCGCGAACGCTCGCTTCTAAATGTGCAGCCACCAACGTGGCCGTCTCGCTGACCGCTCGATCCAGGGGCGGAGGGCTGAAGGGCCTCTTGATTGAGTCCTGCCACACCGATGCGCCACCGCGGTCTGTAATGAATACCTCGGAGTGCACAAGCTTCAGCCGGCGCGACTCCAGGCACGACCCACGCACCGTGGCGTCGGCCTCCTTGGGTTTCGTCACAATGTGGAAGCGGCCGGATTTACCAAGCTCCTCCACCAGCTTATCGCTCAGCGAGTTGTCAATTCTCTCGATGTACAAGGTGTGGATGCGCACCAACTTCCGCGCATCGTTGACGGTGGCAGTGCCGGGTCCCCCTCCCACACTTGGCCCCGTCGCCGGACCCAGCGTGGGCCGCTCCCCCTGCTGGGGTTGCTGCGGAGGCGGCGGCTCTTCAGGTGGATTATCCGGCTTTTGCCCCTCTTGGGCCCCCACCGACAAGGCGGCGACCAGACACATCGCCAAGCACCAACCGCTCCTCTTCATGGCGACCTCATTGAGCAGACGTCCCGCGGCCCGGGCCCCATCCGGCCAGGCAGCGCTTATGAGTGATCCAACCGTTGCCTGTCCCGGAGCGTCCTTTGGTGGTCAGCCAAATCCTGCCTCGCGTCTTTCTGCCGTTCGCGCATCGAACGCCAATCACGCTCCATTTGGTGCTTGGACTGTAAGCGAATGGCTTTAGAGACCGGCTGCTTGTTCCAAGACGCCTTGATATTCTTCTGTTGGATCTTCAAGGCATTCCGTTCGCGTTTCTGCTGCAACTTAAGCTGCTTACTCTGTTCGCGGAGGTTGGAGTTCTGGGCTCGGACCGGGCTGGCCACACTCAAACTCAAAATAAGTGTAGCAATCATCACAACCAGAAGGTTGCGCATTGTGCCTCCATAGGCGCTGAGGTGAATGTCGACGCGAGCTTGTCCCGTCCTAAGCTTACTGGCCGGAGTATCCCCTCTCCTTATGCATCTTAGCGAGATTATGGGCAGAGTACAATCCCTTCCCTTACAAGGTACCACTGAGGGGCCATGTACAGAATGTCTGCGTCGCCTCCCGGGAACCAGAAATTCCCGGGCAGGACTCAGCGATTATCTTGTATTGTAATGTTTTGGCACGCGTAAGCCAACTCCTCTAAAGAATTTTCCATCCAATCGGGGAGTGAAGGCCGGTTGGTACGCGGCGCGCCGGCCGACACCGTTTCCGGAAGGCCATTAGGCCTATGATGAAAGTCCTGATCGTTTGCTTGACGCTGGCTTTCACGGTGCCGTGGGCGCACGCCAAAGATCCACCCGCATCGGGAAGCTTCGCCGGCAAGTGGGTTCTGGATTTCTCCCAAACCAAGAACCCTCCGGCGGGTTTGCAGGATTACAGCATGGTCGTCAACCAAGATGCACAGCAAATTAAAGTGGACACCGTCTTAGTGGGCGAATTGCAGGCTGCTCCGGGCTCCGTCAGTCCGGGCGCCGGGATGGGCGGCGGTTCCGGCCGGGCGGGTGGCATGGGAATGAGCGGACGCCGGAGCGTGGGAACGCCGCGCGGGGGATCGGGAATGCCCGGTGGCGTCGGGGGCGGGCCGCGGGGCGAAGGCTCATTGCAGGCGAACCTCGCGGCTTACCAGGTTTATCCCCGGAGTGTCGTTTATAAGCTCGATGGCAGCGAAGCCCGATCACAATTTGGCGACCCGGACCAGACCCAGGCTACCTCCAAAGTGGAGCGGACGGGCCACGATCAAATCTTGAAGCTCTCTTTGACGGGAAATACCGAAGGGGCTGAGAAGAACGGCCAGATCAAAGTGAAAGACCAATGGCAACTATCCGAAGATGGAAAATATCTCAAGCTCGATCGCACGATCAAGTCCCCGGAAGGCTCGGGAACCGTGCACATGGTGTTTTGTAGGCCGGAGGTGAGAGCGGCCAGCGAGAAGTCCGACAGCCCATAGAACGGGCTTCACCGTCAAGGCCGATCCCCCGGCGAGAAATGCCGAACAACTTCTATCATGATGCGACAAACCATAAGACAGGCCACAGGACTTCGGCGTAATTCCTCAAAACGCCATGCCCGCGGCGGGCGCGCTTTTTGTTTCGCGCTCGCCTTGACCTCCTTATTGTTCGCGGGCAGGCAGTTGGAGAGCCAGCAACCGGCGGGCAACCAACCGCCCATCACCGTCCACGTCCAGGTGGTCAATGTGCTCGCCACCGTGCGGGATAAGAAGGGGGCCATGGTCTCCAACTTGACCAAGGGTGATTTTGCCTTGGAGGAGGATGGCCGCCCCCAAACGATTCGCTATTTCGCCAACGAGACCGACCTGCCGCTGAAACTCGGGTTGCTGGTGGATACCAGCATGAGCCAGCGGCGGGTGCTTGGCGAGGAGCGCACTGCCAGTTCCACATTTCTCGATCAGGTGCTGCGCGTAGACAAGGACCAGGCCTTCGTGATTCACTTCGACCGGGAAGTGGAACTGCTTCAGGACCTCACTTCCTCCCGGCAGAAGTTGCAGGCCGCGCTCGACCTGCTCCAGATGCCGCAGCACTCCCAGGAAGACCGGGGCGATTCGCCTGATTCCGGGTCGACGCAATCGCCCGATACAGGTGGGGGCGGCGGACGTGGTGGGGGCGGGCGCGGCGGCGCACGCGGCGGTGGCACCTTGCTCTATGACGCGGTCTACCTGGCGTCGAAAGAAGTCATGGCGAAGCAGACAGGACGCAAGGCCCTCATTGTCCTTACCGATGGAGTGGATCGCGGAAGCAAGAAAACTCTTGCCAGCGCTATCGAGGCTGCCCAGCGTGCCGACACGCTGGTCTATTCCATTCTATTCACGGCGGAGGAGCAGGGCGGCGGGTACGGCTATCCGGGGATGGGAGGGATGGGCGGTCGAGGAGGTGGCATGGGCCGGCACGGCGGCTACCCGAGATATCCCCAAGAATCGCGACCGGACGGAAAGAAGATCCTCGAGAAGCTTTCCAAGGAAACCGGCGGCCGCTTTTTTGAGGTTTCCAAAAAGCATCCCATCGATGCCACTTACGACCAAATCCAGGATGAACTCCGCCATCAGTACAGCTTGGGCTATACGCCCAATCCCCCCCAAAACGAACCCGGCTACCACAAAATAACCCTGACCATTCCGAACAAGGACCTGACCGTGCAGGCGAGGGATGGATACTATTCCGGACAGTGACCGCTATAATTTCAGCACCATGTGCTCGTCGTCGAGGTAAAGGTCTCCGATCTTCAGGCCGCGGGGCTCCATTCCATAGGGCTCGAACCCGAGTGAGCAATACAGAGCCCGGGCGGCTACCAGTCCGCTCACCACCGTCAACGTAACTTGTTCGACGCCCCGGCAACCCCGAATTCTTGCCAGCAGCGCGACGAGCAGGGCCCGGCCGAGTCCTTGCCCGCGGCAATTCCCCGTCACATACACACCCCAGATTCTTCCCTTGTGCCGCGCCTTGGCGCCCTGATAACGGAAGAATCCCGCCATGCCGACCAGTTCACCGGCGCGAAAAACACCCATCACAAAGTCGTCGCCGGAATTTGCGCTCAGGCGTTCGGCCGCGTCCTGCACGGTGGTCTTTCGATGTTCCTCCGGGGTTGTGGCGAAGGAGAGCGGTTCGCGCTCCAACCCCTCCAGGCGTAGTTGCCAATAAGCCGCTGCATCGGCCTCGGTAAGCAGTCGAGTCTCCACGTCCGTCATGGTGATCCCTTCACGCGATTATGGCGCCCTTCCTCCATGGTGTTATACCCGAGCTTTGGGGAAGCCGTCAAAGAGAGACCTCGCGGCGAGGGGTCACGTCCCGGCCCGGTAGTGACTCATTTTGATGTGCCACGGCCATCTTGGCCGTGCCCGTTCACGGGCGGGACGCCCGTGGCACATCAAATTGAGTCACTACCCCCGGCCCCGCTTGCTCCCCATAGCCAATCGCCATAAGATATCGTCCGTCGAAAAACGGGAGCGTTCCTTGCTCAGCATCGATGCGGCGCGCATCGGCCGGTGCCGGATCGTGTCAGACGGAGAGAATGCCATGCTGCGAGGAAGTGGTACTGGTAAGCTGATCGCGCTGTTTCTAACTATCCTTTCCCTGGGGGTGATGTGGATGTCGGACGCCCGTGAAAAGCCATTCTCAAAGCAACCCCTGGCCGTGGAAGAGGCGGAGGAGTTCATCCGGAACGCGGAAGAAAAGCTGCTCCAGCTCAATGTCCTGGCCAGCCGCGCCGATTGGGTGAAGGCCACCTACATCACCGAGGACACCGAAATACTGGCGGCGAAGGCTGAGGAGCGCGCCATCTCCGCGCAGGTCGAGCTGGCGAAGCAATCCACGCGCTTCGACCACCTGACTCTGCCTGCCGACGTGGCTCGCAAAATGCACCTGCTGAAGGTTGCCCTGGTGCTCCCTACGCCCGCAGACCCCTCGCTAAGTTCAGAGCTCACCAACATCACGGCGCGCATGGAAGGCACCTACGGCAAGGGCAAATGGTGCCCGCCCGGCAAGGATCAGTGCCTGGACATCGAAGACCTGGGCCGCCTCATGGCGACGAGCCAGGACCCGAGCGAGCTGCGCGACGCCTGGGTGGGCTGGCGACAGATTTCGCGGCCCATGCGCCCGGATTTTGTGCGCTTTGTGGAGCTCTCCAACCGTGGCGCGCGGGAGCTGGGTTTCAAGGACACGGGTGCGCTATGGCGCTCGAAATACGATATGCCCCCGGACGACTTCGCGCGCGAACTCGACCGGCTGTGGGAGCAGGTGCGCCCCCTCTACGTGCAACTCCACGCTTACGTGCGCTGGAAGCTGCGCGAGAAGTATGGCGACCAGGTAGTCCCCGCTCACGGTCCGATTCCCGCGCACCTGCTGGGCAATATGTGGGCGCAAACCTGGGACAACGTCTTTCCCCTGGTCGCGCCGCCCAACGCCGATCCCGGCTACGACCTGACGAAAATCCTGAAGAGCCGCAATACGGACGCGCTGGGCATGGTGCGCTATGGTGAGCACTTTTTTGTTTCCCTGGGGTTTCCGCCGCTGCCCCCGACGTTTTGGGAGCGGTCGATGTTCGTCAAACCACGTGACCGCGAGGTAGTGTGCCATGCCAGCGCCTGGGATGTGGATTTCGACCAGGACCTGCGCGTGAAAATGTGCATCGATATCACCGCTGAGTACTTCTCCATAATCCATCACGAACTCGGCCACAATTTCTACCAGCGCGCCTACAGCCACCAGCCTTACCTCTTCCGCGACAGTGCCAACGACGGCTTCCACGAGGCTATCGGCGACACCATCGCGCTTTCCATCACCCCGCCTTACCTGCTGAAATTGGGGCTGCTCGACAAGGCTCCCGATCCTTCCAAAGATCTTGGCCTGCTCCTCCAGAAGGCCCTCGAGAAAATTGCCTTCCTGCCCTTTGGACTGCTCATCGACCAATGGCGGTGGAAAGTCTTCTCCGGTGAAATCACGCCGCAGGAATATAACCGCGCGTGGTGGGATTTGCGGCTGAAATACCAGGGTGTGGCCCCGCCTGTGCCGCGCAGCGAGGACGACTTTGACCCCGGCGCCAAATACCACGTGCCGGCCAATGTTCCTTACACGCGGTATTTCCTGGCCGACATCCTGCAATTCCAGTTTCATCGCGCCTTAGCGAAAACCGCGGGCTGCAGCGAGCCGCTCAATCGCTGCTCGATCTACGATAACAAGGAAGCCGGCACGCGCCTGGCCAAGATGCTCGAAATGGGCCAGAGCCGTCCTTGGCCCGACGCCCTCCAAGCCATGACCGGCCAGCGCCAAATGGATGCCACGGCGATTCGCGATTACTTCGCCCCCCTCGAAAAGTGGTTGGAGGAGCAGAACCGGGGGAAGCCCGTGGGGTGGTGAAGGGAGTAGGCAGTAGGGCAGTAGGCAATAGGCAGTAAAGCAGCCGCTACAATCCCAGTAGCGGAGCGAGCCGCGCGAGCACCTCGGCCAGAACTTCGTCAGGAACTCTGTCGGCGGATTCGGCGCGGCGTTCCTTCCAATCAAGACTCTTGAGCTGGTCAGCCAACACAACGCCCGTGACCGCCAAGCCCGGCGGCAAGGGAACTTCGAAGGGATACCCTTTGACCTGGCTGGTCACAGGGCACACGAGCGCAAGACTGGTTTTAGCGTTGTAAGTTGCCGGAGATAACACCAGGGCCGGCCGGCGCCCAGACTGCTCCCTCCCCCGCTGTGGGTCGAAGCTAAGCCAGACAAGGTCGCCGGCATCCGGCAGGTAAGCGTGCGTCACCAGAGCTCTTTCCCAACCGGCTTACCCCAGTCGGTTTCGTCATGGCGATTCTTCGGTGTGATCGCGGACACCAGATCTTCCAGCCGATACTTCCGGCGGGCTGGCCGCATAACGACAGCGCCATCCTTGCCCACGCTGAATTTCAGCGGGTCCCCTTCTCTTAGGTGGGCCGTTTCAACGATCCGCCGGGGAAGCCTCACTGCCAGGCTGTTCCCCCACTTCGCAAGCTGACTTTTGTTGGCAACCTTCATATGTATCTACAAAGAATATACATCGGACGCAGCCGTTTGTCGAGTCCTGTTTCTCAGCAAACGCTCACTCAAACTCGAACTTGGGCTTTGCCTGCTCAGCGCCCACCCGGCCCACGGCGATGTCAGCTTTGAAATAGTTCTCCCCGCGCAACGGACAGCCGGCCAGGCGGCGTAGCATGGCAATCTGGCCAACGTGGGTAAGGGCATCGGCGATCGGTCCCTGAAACAGTCCCTCCACGGAACAGCCGAGCGGACCGTCGGCAGAAAGCCGTTTGTCAAAGGCTTCCAGCGCGGCAAAGAAGCGGGCTGTACCCTCCTCCCAGGTGAGCGGGGGGGAATCGTGCCAAGCCTGTGTGCCCTCGGCGAGCGAGAGCGCCCAGTCAAGCAGGTCACCCATGTGAGCCAGGATTTGAGCGGGAGTGCGAGAGGTCTTGCCGGAGCGAAACTCGGCAAATTCCGCAGGCGCGCCACGGATGGCCTTGCCACCGCGATAAGCCAGGGTCGCCAGGGTGTGGCGCAGCGGAACGGTATTCATGTTGTGATGCAGGCGATCGGTTTTGCCATCGGACATGAACCCTCCCGAACCCGAAGGGCTTACTTCTTCTCTAAGCCGCGCGCGCTGTGGTCATGGGCGGGCTCGAGCCAGGCAACGTCAGCGCCACCGTCAGAAAAGCGCCGCAGGCCGGCCTCTTTGATGGCCGCGTCCGGCACCTTGTGGAGCGGCGTGTAGCGCGGATGGTGGGATTCTTTGTAGGGATCGTTCCGCGCCGCGTTGTAGCAACAGATCATCGACCAGCGCGGGTTATAGGAATGGTTTTGATCGGAGCGATGCAGCAGGTTGCAGTGGAAGAGCAAGGTATCGCCCGGGTCCATCTCCACGTAAACCAATTCCAGTTTCTTAAGCGCCTCATGTACACGCTCCATGTCGGCGCCGGCCTGTTGGCCGGTCAGAATGTGATTGATGCGCCCCAACTGGTGCGAGCTGCGGATGACCTGCATGCAGCCGTTTTCCCGTGTGGCGGGATCCACGGCGATAAAAGCGCTACAGAGCAGCGGAAACAGGACTCCATTTTCGTACCAGTACCCATAGTCCTGATGCCAGGTCCAGGCGCCCCCCACCTTGGCATCCTTCATGACCATCTTCGAATGGTAGTGATACACCTCGCCGCCCAGCACCTTTTCCGCCGAATTGACGATGGATTCTGAGCGCGCGAACATGCCGTAGAGCGAGTCACCCGGATGGTTCCAGAGTGAGAGCCGCACCGTCCCCCCCTCACCGTCTCCCCGGCCGAAGGAGTGCTGATCAAGTTCCCGGTCCTCCTTGGCCGCGCGACGCAGCAAGCCAATCTCGTCATCATCAAACATTTTTCTGACCAGCACATAACCGTTCGCTTCGTATTCCGGAACCTCGCGATCGCTGATGGGACCTTTGGCCATGGGCAAACCCTCGCGGAAGAGATATGGAAATAACCTTACTTCTTAACTGTAGGAGTGCAGGCTGCTGGCTGTCAATATCTGCCGCGGCGGAAGGGTGGGGCTTGACAGGGTTGCGGAAAAACGCTCCAATCCTGTCATCCTTTGCCCTTCGCTGTCACCCTGAGCGCAGCGAAGGACCTCAGCATCTCGCTCAGGGTAAACTATGCGAAGGACCCCGGTATTTGAAATTTCAAGCAACTACAGTGGTTCTTCCTTCTCTTCGCTCAGGACCGGCTTCGCCTCCTCAGGATGACAGTGTGAGGGGTTTTTCCGTAGCCCGTTGAGCCCCCCCGTACCGGAAACTTTTTAAATATACCTATCCCTCGCGCCCCGTGCCCCAGTCACTGACCCTAAGCCTTGGTCAAGAAAATCGGCCAGCCCTGCTTGTGTGTGGAGATGGGCACGTAGCGCTGCGTGTCGTACATATTCTCCACGTCCACCCGGCGCGGGCCCAGTTTGGGATCAGGAATAGGTTCCATGGCATAGCATCCCTTGTTGATCGCGGTCATCATGCCGTGTTCACCCTTTTCGATGCAGTCCATGGCCATGCCGGCGAACGTGGAAGCCACCAACTTATCGATGAAGTCGGGGCTGCCGCTGCGCAGCTCGTAGGTGAGGTCGCTGACCACCGTCTCCTGCCCGGTGGCCTTCTTGATCTCGTCGCTCAAGTCCTCACCCACGTTGGCCTTCTTGCGATGGCCAAAGGCGTCGGCTTCACCGTACTCGCGCGTTTCATAACCCTCCCACTGCGCGCCTTCCGAAAGCACCACCAGCGAGTAATTGCTGGGATTATCTTTCTTATCGGCGACGAGCAATTCAATCATGTGCGGCAAGTTGAATTTGTACTCGGGAATCCCGCAGCGCAGTCCCTCGACGAGGGCCGTGTAAAGCGAAGTGTACCCGGCGTCGCGTCCGAATACGCGAAACACGCCGATGCGCTCGTGTGAGCCCACCGTGGTGCGCTGCCGGTCGACGGCGTCCATGGCGCGCGTGATGGCGGTGGAAAATCCGATGCAGTACTCGGTATTGCGTACGTCGTTGTCCATGGTTTTGGGAACGGCCACAACCTTCACCCCCTCCTTGTCGAGCCGCGCCGCGTAGCTGAGCGTGTCGTCACCGCCGATGGCCACCAGATACTCAAGGCCCAGCGTGCCGATGTTCTTCAGCACCTGGGAAGTGATGTCGAAGACGGACGAGGTCACACCTTTCTTCGTACTCTCTATTTGGGGGAAGTTGCCGCTCGCGCAGACCGGCGGCAGCTTTTTCATCTTGGCCGGATTGGTGCGCGAAGTGTGCAGAAACGTGCCACCCGTGCGGTCGATGGTGCGGGTATTCTCCCGGTCGAGGGGGAGAATATAGCGCTCCCGGCTGACGGGGTCGGCCAGGTCGACGTGCGTCAACCCTTCCCACCCGCGCCGGATGCCAATGACCTCGCAGTTGATATCGCTGCCGCGATAGACAACCGTCTTGATGACGGAATTCAGCCCGGGCACGTCGCCACCCCCGGTAAGAATCCCGATACGCTTTGCCGCCATGATGACTCCTTTAAAAATGAAATTTGCACTTGCTCCCAGGGTTATAATTCCCGCTTCCTGGAACGTAGGAGTTTACACCGCGCCGAAGCGTTTGGGAACTATGGAGCGGTCTTGATTTAAGTGCTTACATGCCTTGTAGCGCTCGGCGCTAAGACGTTGTTGTCGAGCGAAGATTTCGTGCCACGGGCGTCCCGCCCGTGCCCGAGCACGGCCGGGACGGCCGTGGCACGTCGCTTGCAGCGGTTGCGTGCCAATCAGTGGTCGTGAGAACTGAAGATTCATAGCCCTCACCCCTTTGGGGGAGAGGGCGGACCGCACCCGGCGTTTTCACCACCCGGGGTGGGACGGGTGAGGGAATCACCCAAGAACGATCCGTTGTGAGATTCTGCCCTGCCCCCTCACTTCATCAGTTCAAGCCAATACGCGTCGTCCGGCTCTCCGAAGGTACGATAGCGGAATCCTTCCAGGTGGGGCGCCACAACCCGCATCCAATCGGTAGGGTCAGTCCAGAGCACGGAGCGCGGCGCAATCGCCTTCACCAGATCGTTCAGATCCCAATGCAGTGCGAAACCCGGAATCACCGCGTCATGCAAATCGCGGGTAATAGGGACTTCGAGCGCTGCCCGCAGGCTGTAGGGAGTCTGCTCGAGCCAGATCTTGCCGATGCGGGGATCGATGGCGGCGGCCATCAGCAGCCACACGCCCCGGCCGTCACGCGCCGCGGCGCGCACGTGCTCAGGATCGACGTCCGGCCGGTCCACCAGCAGGTCCACGCCGCGCATGATATCGCCCGCGCGCAGGCCCGCCATATTCTTTCCGATGACCCAGGCGCGAATGTTCTGCTTGGCGCCAGATTGGTCTTCCCGCGTCTTGGGCAGAGGCACGCCGCGTGGTTCCAAGTTCAGCACCACAAAGTTATGCGCGGCCAACCACTCGGCCATGGCGGCGGGCAGATCGACCAGCAGAACGGCGGGCTTCCGCCCCGGCACGTTCGGCGTATACAAATTCGCGGATATTTCCAAAGTCGGCTCGACTTCGAGGGCCAGTTGTTGGGTACGAAAGACGTCGCCGGACGTGTCGTTCACCACCCGCACCGAGGGCGGATGGCCCGCGGGGCCGCCCGCCCATTTGCGAATTTCCGCCTGCAACTGTTCCGTCGTTCCCTGGCTCATCCTCTGGTGGAAGCCTTCCGAGATTACTTGGTAGACCTGGCGGCCCTCCACCTGGCCTGTCTTCGAGGCGAACAGGTCGAAATCCGGCACGGGCTCAAAGGGCTCTTCCCGGAAATTACCCTTGCCGTCCTTCAACCAGCGAATCATCCACTCGTAGATATCCTCGCGAACCTCCAGCGGTATCCCGTGCGGCCCCGGTCCGACAGCCCAACCGATCTTGTTTTCGGCATTGAAAATCCGGTACCAGTCCAGACCTTCCTGATAAGCATGCCGGGCGCCGTCGATGGGAAAGAAATCGCCGACCGTGGAAACGACCAGCCAGGGTTTGGGCGCGAAAAGCTCGATGTAATCCGCAACGTCCAGACCGGAGGAAAGGAAAAACGGAAAGCTCTGTTCGGAATCACCGATAGGTCCCGCGAAGAGGTAATGCCACGTGTTGATGTAGCAGGCCGGCGCCGCCACCTTGACGCGCGGGTCGAGCGCCGAGATGTAAGTCGTCAGGGTTCCACCCCCCGAGCAGCCGGTGACGCCAATCTTGTCAGCATCCACCTCCGGAAGGCTCAGCAGATAGTCAAGCGCGCGCTTGCCGTCCCAGATGCGGTAGCGCGCAAAGTCCTCGCCCGCCAGGATGCTCTGCGCGCCGGCTTGGAAGTGCTGATCGGTCGAGCCGCCGATCAGTGAAGCCTCCACCCGGGAATCGTACGCCTGCTGGCGCTCCCCTTGGCCGATGGGGTCGTAAGTCAGCACCACAAATCCTTTCATGGCCAAATTCGCGTCCATAACCTGCTCTCGAACTTTGCCTTCTTCCCAGTGGCCCATCGGCCGGAGCACGCCCGGGTGCTTGCCGCCCTCTTTGGGCAGGTACAGATTGGCCGCGACATAAAATTGGGGAAGACTTTCGAAGATGACCTTTTCAATGGTGTAGCGGGGACGGTCGATCCGGCCCGTCACGCGCGCGTTGAGTGGCCCATGGTAGTTCGGGAGCCCACCCAGCAGCTCCAGGATTTTGGCGCGCACCTGCGCCTGGCGAGCTTCCGCTTCGCCCACGGTGTGGATTTTGGCGAGCGCTGCCTCACGAGCGGCGAGTTGCTGTTGCGCGATGCTGTCCATCCAGCGCAGTAAGCTTTCGTCATCTGCGGCCCATAAGGGCGCCAGGGCGATCGCATAAATCAACAATAGCTTTTTCAGCATGCAAATCCAATCTCCCCTTTTCCGGGACCTCATAAGCCACCCTCCCGCTCGACCACCGGCCCATCGTGGGCCCTATCGAATAGGCCACCGGCTTCCCAGTTCGGGCCCTTTACCCATGCTTTCATCTTGGCCCCTTGGGCGCCCGCGATTATACACCCACTGTTTGCGCTCGAGCCCTTTCGGGAGGTCTCCTCCGCCATAGGATTCGCATCCCGGGCTAAAGCCCGGCGCTACATCTCGAATTAGGACAACACCATTGCCGCGCTTGACCACAGCGCAGTCCGGGGATTAAACTGCATGGTCAGTGCGCCTGTAGCTCAGATGGATAGAGCGGTTGCCTCCGGAGCAACAGGTCGCAGGTTCGAATCCTGCCAGGCGTACCATCGCCTCTTTTGACCCAATCAGTTACAGACTTGCTAAGCCCGATCGGATGCTTTTAAAATACCTCCAGTGAGCCCGCATTTCTCACCACGGGTCTGGAAGGGCGGCCAATCCCCCAGACCAACGCTGATCACACTTCACAGTTGTCGAGGTGTCAGGTCTCAGGTGCCAGGTGCCAGAGACTTTGAGTTGCGTTACAATAAAAGGAGAGGAAGATTCATGAGTAACCCCAAAGAACACGCGCTGCTCGACATGCTGCCTGAAGAAAAGCTTACCGCCGTGGTCGGGTTGCTCGAAGTGTTGGTGGAACCGCTGTCGCGTTCGCTGGCTTCCGCTCCGATGGAAGAGGAAGGGATCACACCTGAGACCGCCGCCGCGCTCGAGCGCGCCCGTGCTTCCCTCGCTCGCGGGGAAGGCATTCCCCATGAAGATATGCAGCGCGAGTTCGGTTCATGACCGAATCGCCCAGACGCCCGCGAATCGCCGTCGTCTGGGCGCCCGAGACCCGCGCCGATCTCCACGCCACCGCCTTGGAGATTCTCCACTGCGTGGATCGCTACCTGGCTAACCGTACCGGCGAGGTAAAAAAACTCAAGCCTCCGCTCACCGGCTTCCGCCTTCGTTGCGGCGATTACCGCATCTTCTTCGATCTAAAGAATTCCACCGCCATCGACATCACCGCCGTCCGCCATCGCAAGGATGCCTACCGCTGACCAGCGGCACGAGTGATCCTCGCCGCCACAAAGCCGTGCGACCGTCCTTGCTCGTCACATGTCACTCGTCACTGCCTTTGAGCTGGACACGTTTTCTCACTCGTCACACGTCACTCGTCACTGCCTTCCCTATTCTTTCTTTCTCGCCACTCGTCACTCGTCACTAGCCACTGCCTTTGAATCCGGCGGATGCTCCGCGCCACAGGCTGCCAGGGCGGACGGACGGGCGGACGGACTCCCCTCCTGATTCAGGAGGGGGTGGTGCCGGAAGCTATTGTGGGTAAATTGGAAGCGGGGCGCTTGTCCCGGTTTCCTAGGAACCTGAATTGAACGAATTGGCGTAATCACACCATTCGAGGTAATCTGCTCGTTAGTGGACATCACAGGCACACAGTACGGTGCGGTTTGGCCGTCGAAATTCAAATGGAAGGACTACGAGGCGTACGTTCTCGGGTTTGTCCGACGGCATGCCCCGGACGTCACTGTGCGCCGGAACGTGGGGATTAGGGGTGTAAAGTCAGGGAAGCTACGTCAGATCGACATTCTCGTAGAGCGGCAAATTGCCGACTTCAAGCTTAGGATTGCGATTGACTGCAAGTGCTATAAACGGAAGTTGAGCGTGGACGATGTCGAGCAATTTCTCGGAACGCTCAACGACATTCGTGTGAGCAAGGGAGTGCTTGTCACCGCCAAGGGCTATTCCAAGACAGCCTTCCAGAGAGCTCAGAACGAAGCCCGCGATATCGAACTGCGAATCGTGACACCAGACCGTCTCTCTGAGTTTCAGCACATTGGCAATGCATTCCCTTGGCGGGAGCCGGTTGGGGCCGTCGTGAGCACGCCCGAAGGCTGGCTGGTCGACAATCAACCTAGTGCGGCAAGTCTGTTCACTATGTACCCACTGGGACAGACTCGCGAGTCGGCACTTGGATCCGAGGCCTTTCTGTATGGGCAAATCTGCCTTAAGGACGCTGACACACCCACGATGGAGGCGATTGCTACACGCCACGAAGAGAACATTCTCGCTAAGGTGCCAACTGCAAAGTTTGAACGCCTTCGCCCCGTGGTGCGCAAGAGCCGGTCAGGTCGAGAGCCGGAAAAGACTCTGTTTCGAGTTGGCTACATTCATGAAGGATACCGCGGGCCAGAGTACTCACTATATATCGACCATCCCAAAGGTGTTCTATTGTTGGTCTTGTTCTGTCCAGAAGGGCAGGACGAGGCCTATGTTCCGATACTAAAATGGCTCGGCGAAACAACGCTGATGATGGACTGCGTCGATAAGCGTCCGGAGCGGATAAACGAAACACCTGGAAGGATCTCGGTCTACTGGAATCGGGCCAAGCATGTGCGTGTATGGAAACGTGAGACTCCGGACGTTCCCTGGGAACAGGTTCGAGAGTTTGTCGAGATACTCCAGCCCATCCGGTCTCTGCCTCCACCCCGAACAGCCGTTCCAGAAGGGATGCTTTTGATCGAATCATGCGAGTTTGCCTCGGTCGTGATCCCCACAGACGGATTAGCTCGTCGTGATTTCCCTGGGGAAGGTTGGGCGATACCTTTATGGGATCCCTCAGGCCCAACGCCCAAACCGAAAATCCTGATCCGTTTCCGGGGTGTAGATGAACCTGCCGAGGTCAAGGATCCTCAATCCCTAGTGTTTTATACTTCGACTCGCTACCCAACCGCTCCCGACACATGGCCACCAGTATCGGGTGTTGACATAACCAAGACCACGACGCAAGAAACCGGGACAGGGTGGTAGAAGGGTCAACAAAGCGAGGGTATCGCGGAGGTAGCGAAGTCCAGCTTCCTCCGCGGTTTTTAACATTGAACCATAACCCATGCGAGTAGCATTCAAACATGAAACCTGGTGAACGGGCGACGAGCCGCAGAGGAACGCAAAGAACGCGTACCTCTGATGCGCTACCCCGCTAGGGGTCCTTTGATATACTTGCAAAAGATACCATGCCTGACAACGGACAACGAGTTGAAATTCCGCGAGACACGGCTGCCGAGGTTCTCTTCCTCTCGGACCGAACATGCTGCGTTTGTCGTCAACCGGGAAGGCCCATTCAGCTACACCATATTGATGACGACCCCTCCAACAGCACAGCTGAAAATCTGGCAGTCCTTTGCTTCGATTGTCATCGAGAGACGCAGATCCGAGGCGGCTTTGCTAGAAATTTGGATGCGGCCCAAGTGACGTTGTACAGGGCCGACTGGGTAAAGAGGGTTGAGGCGAAGCGCGAAAGAGAACATGGCCCCAAGCTCCCAGCAACCGTTGGGGCAATAAGAGCGTTGAGGTATCTACAGACCAGCGAGAAGAATGAGGAGTATTCATATGAGTTCAAAGCGGACTACGTATTAGTTGAATCGGGCGAGCCCGCGGCCGACATGGAGACAAATTTGTGCATCAACTCCTTTGTAACAAGCCAATTGCAACGCTTCCGCGCGGATGCCATGACCAATCGGGCGCAAATAGAGAAGATTGGTTCGCTCCCCTTCCGGAGCAGTCTTGCGATTTCTCACACGGTCCCCCTCTTCCTCCCTGAAGTACTTTCCCTTGAGTTTCAATTGTGGAGGTACCATGTGGGCGCCGCCCATCCAAACATGTCGACAAAGACTTTGGCCTTCCGGCTTCACCCCTCAGTGCCACTGCAATTGGAGGACGTTTTCAATCGGTCCACAAAATACTTAGAGGCCTTGTCAAACTATTGTGTAAACGACCTTCGCAAGCAGAAGATGCTTAGATGGCACAATCCGAAAGAACGCCGAGACGATCTCGAAAGTATGCAAGACGGCTGGATTATGTCCGGAGCTGGACCTGAGTCGCGGAATTTTGAGAAGTTCTCATTCAGGAATTACGGCGTCGTATTTCACTTCGATCCCTATCAGGCCGGCTGTTATGCCGAGGGCAAGTATGAGGTGTTCGTTACGGCCTATGAACTGCGGCCTATAATCAATAAGGAAATTGCCTCATTGTTGGGTTGGATTTGAATAACACGTGGTTCGGAGCCCGTACTGCACTACGGCCGGCTCGCGCAGACTCCTGTCTTTGGGAGTCTGCGATCGCGAACCGGGTACCGCGGAGGTTAGGTGGGGGTAGCGATGAGGTGCGCGTATTGTGCGCTCCTCAGCGGCTCTTTGATTCGGCGCAGACGCGGCATGGCGGGGATTTTCGAAAAAGCCGCAGAGGAGGACTGAACGGCGTCCACCTCTGCGCTACTCCTCCTCCTGGGCTACCAAGTAGCCTATGTCTGCGGTACCCGCTCGAGGGTTTTCGCCCAGTATTTGGAAGTGGTGGATGAGCAGGTCAATGAAGCGGTCCGCCGCCGGCTCGTCATCTTCCGCGATGCGCTGCCAGATCTCGAGCAGGTCACGCCGGGCGTGCCGGGTGAGGCGATAGGTGGCCACTATGCCTGCCGGCGCCGAAGCAGGTCTCGCGCCTCGCGCTTCAGTTCCTCGGCCAGCCGGGGCAAGGTGGCGTCCGTGTAGTCAGTGTAGCGTCCGGCGTCCAGATCGGCTTGCGCGGCGTCGAGGGTCGCCAGCAACTCCACCCGCGCCCGCTCGCGTTCCTCCCAGCGGGCCATGGCGTCACGCACCGCGGCTTCCGCGCTGGGATAACGGCCGCTCGCCACAGCTTGGCGGATAAAAGCTTCCTGGTCCGGCGTAAGCTGAACTTCCATAGCCCCAGAGTAATGCGGGCAGGTGCTGCTGTCAACGCGGAAAACCCGCCGGCGGGTTCCGGGATATGTCTGCGACAATAAGCAGGTAGCGAGGAGGTGCGCGCCCTTTAGCGCTCCTCCGCCGCTCTTCAAACGGAAATGCCAATCACCACCAGAGCACGCCCACACGAACCCGCATGGAATTGGGGAACGGCCTGCTCGTATTTAAGACAGTGACAAGTGGCGGGAGAACCGGGGTACGGGACACGGGATACGGGATACGGGAGCAAATCCAGGGCTCGGGAAGTGCAGTGACAAGTGGCGGGAGAACCGGGGTACGGGACTCGGGGTACGGGATACGGGAGCAAATCCAGGGCTCGGGAAGTGCAGTGACAAGCGACGAGTGGCGGGAGAACCGGGGTACGGGACACGGGATACGGGATTCGGGAGCAAATCCAGGGCTCGGGAAGTGCAGTGACAAGTGGCGGGAGAACCGGGGTGCGGGACTCGGGATACGGGATACGGGAGCAAATCCAGGGCTCGGGAAGTGCAGTGACAAGCGGCGAGTGGCGGGAGAACCGGGGTACGGGACTCGGGGTACGGGATTCGGGAGCAAATCCAGGGCTCGGGAAGTGCAGTGACAAGTGGCGGGAGAACCGGGGTACGGGACTCGGGGTACGGGATACGGGAGCAAATCCAGGGCTCGGGAAGTGCAGTGACAAGTGGAAAGTGGCGAGTCCACAGCCCGAGCCCCGTATCCCATAGCCCGTTTCCCGTCCTTGGCCCCCTCGCCGTGCCCCCGACACTCCCCCCCTTCGTTTATCGGCGGTTCTTGCGGACGACTTGAACTTGTTTTGCGTGCGCGGCGCACGAAGGAACCCCTCATCCGGCCTCGTCCCTCAGCCACCTTCTCCCCTGGGAGAAGGAAAACACATCTTCTTCGCGGCGAGGCCGCTTGGGAAGTGACCCCTTACCCGACTCGCCCCGGCTGGTGAAAGCGCCGGCGGCGAGCCACCCTCTCCCCCCGGAGAGGGAAATTGTTCTTTGGGCGCGTGAGCGCCGCGCGATATTTCCAACCTTCTCCGAGGGGAGAAGGTGGACCGCGACGGGCGTCCTCATCAGCCGTCGCGGGCCGGATGAGGGGTTACTTCCGCGCC
>Ga0326728_10001892_pt1 | contig 71673 bp, 57 predicted proteins | sample MB3enrmetagenome_FD_207602 | JGI IMG/M metagenome (GOLD analysis project Ga0326728, IMG submission 207602) | Lab enriched peat soil microbial communities from McLean, Ithaca, NY, United States - MB31MN | ecosystem: Environmental > Terrestrial > Soil > Wetlands > Peat | place: USA: New York...
AGCGCCGCCGCGAGGCGGGGTTGGAAGCTGAGGAAGATGAGCAGACGGGCCGTAATGAAAATGATCCACATCCAATGAGCCTCGAAAACCTTAAAACCGGAGACAAGCCGAGCCGCTGTTTGATCGGTGAAGGCCGCAGGGAGGAGGCTGGGCAACGGCCAGCGCCTTCTCAACGCTCCGGCGGGGTCAGCGTGGACAGCACGTCTGTAAGTTCGGTCAAGGTAAGCTGGGAGAACTCCGGGGGCGGGTGCAAAACCCAACCGTCCGTGCAAGCGGGTCTTTCCCGTAAGGCGGACGGCGTCGCCGGAGAAGTCGGAGTCCTGCGTAGTAGCGATGAAACTCCCGTAATGGGAGTGGAACCAAGGCGGGACACTTGTTCGGGTGTCAGGAGAGACGGTGGCCGATGGCTCCGCAAGGAGATACGCCGCCACGGTGAACTCATCATCAACCCTGACTTTGGTTCGCGTCCCAAAGGCGCGGATCCAACCGGACTCGGAGAGCCGAAGATGGGAAATCCGTCCGTTCGGTTCGATGAGGGGCGAAGTGGCAGCGCGGGACTGACAACTGCGGTCGGTTCAACACCGCCTCCTTCCACTTCGCCTACTCTACTAAAAGAATAAGTTTTTTGTGCCGACAAGGCAAAAAATGGTTAGTTCAGATGGCAACGAACTTTAGCCGCCAAAAAGCGCCAAAGGCCCAGCGCGGCAATTCCATCGCCGGGCATAGGCGGCTCGGCCAGGGCCGGAAGGCGTCCATTCTTGAAACCACCCCAGCCTTTTTGCAATGATTAGAGCTTCCGCCGGGCCAGTGGCCCGGCGGGACGGGCGAGTCGCCCGCACCACCCAGGCGCCTATGAAATAGGCGGTCGGCGAGGGCGCCGACCACCACAGGCGGGCCGCATGTGCTCCCCGGAGCGATTGCAGAATTCGCGCATTATTTCGGCCGCAGGGCCAGGGGGAAAAGCTGGGAAATATCGCGGACGAAATGGGCCTTCATTTTCTGCCGCACTTCCTCCGGCACTTCCAGCCAGTCGTTGCGGTTTTGCTCCGGCAAGATGACCTCTTTTAATCCCGACCGCGCTGCCGCCAGCACTTTTTCCTTGATGCCGCCCACCCGCAACACGCGCCCGCGCAAACTGATTTCCCCCGTCATCGCCAGGTCCGACCGGACCCGCCGCTGCGTGAACAGGGAAGCCAGCGCCGCCACAATGGTCAGGCCCGCGCTGGGGCCGTCCTTGGGCGTGGCCCCGGCCGGGACATGGATGTGAACGTCGCGCTTTTCAAAATCGCTCAGGTCAACCTGCAATTCCCCGGCCCGGTTGCGCAAAAAGCTCAGGGCCGTTTGCGCGCTTTCCTTCATCACATCGCCCAGCGAGCCGGTCAGAATCAACTGGCCCTTCCCCGGCATGCGCGTCGCTTCAATGAACAAGATCTCCCCGCCCACCGGCGTCCAGGCCAGCCCGATGGCAATGCCGTTCTGGGCAATGCGCTCGGCCAGCTCCGAGGTGAACGGGGCCGGCCCGAGGAATTCCGCCAGCGCCGTGGGCGCGATGCTCAACGCCTGGCCGGGGCTTTTGCCCGCCACAATTCTCCGGGCCGCCTTGCGCGTCAGCGCCGCAATTTCCCTTTCCAACTGCCGCACCCCCGCTTCCCGCGTGTAATCCTGGATGACCCGCCGCAGGGTGGCGTCGGGAAAGCGCACCAATTTCTTCTTCAGCCCGTGTTCTTCCAACTGGCGCGGCACCAGATGGCGCTTGGCGATCTGCAGCTTCTCCGACGCCGTGTAACTGGGCAGTTCAATCACCTCCAGCCGGTCGCGCAAGGCCGGATGAATCGGGTCCAGCCAGTTGGCCGTGGTGATAAAAAGCACCCGCGACAAATCATAAGGCACGTCCAGGTAATGGTCGTTAAAAGTGCTGTTCTGCCCCGGATCCAGCACCTCCAACAGGGCCGAGGCCGGATCGCCCCGAAAATCCGCCCCCACCTTGTCCAGTTCATCCAGCAAAATCACCGGGTTGCTCGATTCCGCCCGCCGCAACGATTGAATGATCCGCCCCGGCAAGGCGCCAACGTAAGTGCGGCGATGCCCGCGGATTTCCGCTTCATCCCGCATCCCGCCCAGCGAAATGCGCGCAAATTTCCGCCCCAACGCGTCCGCCACGCTCTTGCCCAGCGAAGTTTTCCCCACCCCGGGCGGGCCGACCAGGCACAAAATCGGGCCTTTCAGTTGGTGCTTGAGCTTGATCACCGCCAAAAACTCGAGCAGCCGGTCCTTGACCTTGCTCAAACCGTAATGCTGCTCATCCAGCAGCGCCGCCGCGGCCTCCAAATCCAGTTTGTCCTCCGTGAATTTGGACCACGGCAAATTGATCAGCCAGTCCAGGTAATTGCGCGTCATCGTGTATTCCGCCACCGCCGGCGGCATCTGCTGCAGGCGGTCCAGTTCCTTGAGCGCGATTTTTTTCGGCTCCTCCGGCAGTTTATTTTGTTCCACCTGCTCGCGCAATTCCTTCACCTCCGTCGCCCCGCTGTCCGCCTCCCCCAACTCCCGCTGGATGGCCCGGATTTGCTCCCGCAGGAAAAAATCGCGCTGGTTCTTGGACATGGAGGTGACGACCTCGTTCTGGATTTTGGAGCCGAGGCGGAGCACCTCCAGCTCGCGGCTCAACAAGGGCAGCAGCCGCGACAAGCGCACCTTGGCCTCCGGCAATTCCAGCAGATGCTGCCGCTCCTGCAAACTCAAATTCAAATTCGCCGCGATCAAATCGGAAAGTTGCGCCGGGTCCTGCTCGTTGAGCGCCGCCACCTTCACTTCCTCGGCCAGCGTGGGGGACAGTTTGACAATCTCCTGGAATTCCCGCGCCGCATTGCGCGTCAGCGCCGCCAGCTCCAGCGTCGTGTCCACCACGTCCTTGAGCTTCTCCACCCGCGCCACCAGGTAGGGCGACTCGGAAACAAATTCCCGGATGCGAAAGCGGCGCAATCCCTCCACCAGAATCCGCACCATGCCGTCGGGAAATTTCAGCATTTTCCGCACCCGCCCCGCGCACCCGTGCAGCCACAAATCCGCCGGCGTGGGAGTTTCCGCTTCCGGGTTGCGTTGCAGAACCAGCCCCAGGAAACGATCCCCCGCCACCACATCATCAATCAGCCGGATGCTCTGCGGCGTCTCCACCACCAGCGGCGTGGTGGTTCCCGGAAATATCACGATGTCCGACAACCCCAGAATGGGCAGGGTTTCCGGCAGGGCTTTGGACCAGGTTTTCGTCCCGGAAGCGTCACCCGATCCCGCATGCCCTGTCCCCAGGATGTTGATAAACTCGGTATCCGGTGTCGTCATGCCATCAGAGTAACCGACACGGTGTATTCGGCGTCAACAGCAATCAGTCGGCGGCACTGGCAAAGGCGCCGCTGCCGGGAACATCAATGCGCAGGAAGCCGTTTTGATAGGCGGCCTTGGCCTGGTTCAAATCGTAACCGGCCGGCAGCTCGATCAGGCTCTCGAACGCTCCGTAATTGATCTCCATCACCAGAAACTTGCACTGCCCGGTGCGGCAGCCGTCTCCCCTCTGGCCGCTGATCTTCAGCCGGTTGCCCTCGATCACCAACTCCAGATTCTCCCGTTGCATCCCCGCCAGCTCCACCTTGATCACCACGCCCGTATCGGACACATACACATCCGTATTGGGCACCCAATGGGTTTCAGGCTCGCGCACCATGGAGGGATGCCGTTTGGAAAAATTGAGGTCCGGACTTATCTTTTGCATCGCAGTTTATTTATCATACCTCACTACTCCCTCCCGCGCAAGGGGCATTGCGCCCTCTCGGGGGCCAAGGGTGCAGGAAACAGATCGCCATCTCGTCGGTAGGGCGGCGCTGCTGCGCCGCCCAAAAGTTCAGGGCAGAGCGGCAGCTCTGCCCTACCAAGAAGGCGAAGATTTTTATCGTCCGCCCGGAGGCCAATCCGGGCGCCCCGCTCTCATTTCACCTTCACAATCACCTGCGCCCGTTGTCCCTTGCGCGCGTGAAACACCACCGAATTCCTGGCCGGCCCGGCGCTCCCGCAGCCGCAGTGCGTCTCGCGCTCAAAGCTGAACTTCCGGCGGCGCGGCCAGGCCCTGGCCAAAAACACCCCCGCCGTGCCTGCCACCACTGCCAACGCCGCGATTGTCTGCCAATCCATACATCTAACATAATCCCTTCCCCCCTCCGCGCAAATGGTTTCTGTCCTCCCCAATCCGCAATCCGCAATCCGCAATCCGCAATCCGCAATCCGCAATCGCTTCCCTCATCACGCCCTCGTCCCTCAGATATAGTACATCTTCCCTTTCTCCGCGCTTTGTTCCAGCAACTCCTGGAACGTGATCGAATTGGCGGTTTGGCTCACCGCCTGGCGCAACCGCCCCCAGGCCTCCCGCAATTCCGGCGGCGTCTGAGGATTGCTCAAACCCGGCGCATCGAAAATCTCCCCATGCACGCAACGCAACACATCCCCAAAGCTGATCCTGGCCGGCGGCCGGGCCAGCAGATACCCCCCCTCTTTCCCGCGCTGGCTTTTCACAATGCGGGCCGACTTCAACTCAATCAATATCTGCACCAGGTAATGGGGCGGAATCCCCTGCGACGAAGCCAACTCCTCCGCCGTCCGGGCCTCCCCCTCGGGGTAGTGTTGCGCCAGCCAAAGCACCGCGCGCGCCGCATAATCGCTCTTCACCGACAGTTTCACCCCGCCACACTAGCAAGCCCCGCCCCACAATGAAAACAATTTTCGGCTGGACCGCCAGTGCCCTTCTGAGCAACCCATTTTGCGACCCACATTTTGCATCCTGCCATTTATCTTCATGTCGCGCGCGCGGCCATTTCGGTCCTTTTTGTCCCTTCTGTCCTTGTTTCTCAAGTTTGCCAACCAAATAGGTCCGCCAACTCTGCGCCGCAATTATGAAAAGTCATGCTTTCTTGACAACATGTTTGCCACAAAGTCTCATAAAAACCACATAGCCAATAACTTAGGCTGTTTTCTCTTTGCCCTGCAATATGGCAGAATCACGCATTTTCGAAAAGATTCTCAATCCACCGTTTTGCGCGAAAAATCCAAGGTCAGGGGGAATCATGGTCGAGGGAATGGGAAAGAGCGTCTTCCGGTTTATTCCCCTGACAACCATTCCCCTGACTGCTCTCTGGCCTTTTTCAGCCTCGATTTGCTTGCGGCTCCGCCGCGCTGGGTTCCCTGTGTTCCTATGCGGCTGGCCGCGTTGCGCCTTTGCGCCCCCGCATGAGGTCCGCCCCATTTTTCAGCGCCAGTCCGCCAACGCCAGCCAAACCCGCCTTCCCGCCAAACTATTTTCACTTTTGCATTTCTGCATTTTGGCCCCCAAAACCGCTTTTACCGAGTCTTTACAAGGCTTTTTTCGCGGTCAAAAACCCCGTTTTTGACACGCATTTCATCCGTACCGTACGGAGTCGCTTTTTCAGAACCATGCTCTCATTGTCCCATGATTATGAAAAAATCAATAAAGAGACTGAATTTGCCAGCCATGACGCGGCGTCCGCCTGGCCTGCCACTTCTGCATTCCGCATTCTGCATTCTGCATTTTGCCTTCTGCCCCCCGCCGCAGCGCCAACCGTGCGCCCTGTGAGCCGTCTGCGCGAAGCTTTGATTCGAGATATTTCGAGATATTTTGAGTTAATTTGAGTTAATTTGACTTCCCGGCCCTCGGGGAGCGCCCATCCGTCCAACGACATTTTTCGTCAACATCGTCAATTTGCACCCGTGCAAAAACTCCTGCCATTCCGCCTTTTGCGCTTTCAGCCGCCGGCCGCTGAGTTTTTTTGCTTGCCGGCAACTGCAAAAGGAATTTCAATCCAATCCATGCCACACGAACATTCCAACTCCGCCCGCCTTCAGTCTCCCGGCCCAAAACAACCCGCTATGAAACTCAACCTGCCCGCATCTTCCACCCTGCGCCGCGCCGCCGCCGCGCTGCTTTGCTTCATCCCGTTCCTGGCCGCCGCCGCCGGTTCCTCCGTCACCGCGACCGAGCAGGACATCGTCATCCCCACTTACCTGGCCGGCGATCCGGAGCCAAATCCGATGTTTTACTTCGGCCGCGACTCCCAGGGCGCCGCGGGCCGCATCTATCCCTATCCCCTTTACGACACCCTGACCCACGTCAAGACGAATAAAACCTACCGCATCGTCTCTCTGGAGAATGAATACCTGCGCATCGGCATCCTCCCGGACATCGGCGGCCGGCTTTTTGAGGCGGTGGACAAGAGCAATGGCTACGACTTCATCTATCGCCAGCACGTCATCAAGCCGGCCCTCATCGGCCTCATCGGCGCCTGGATTTCCGGCGGCATCGAGTGGAACATCCCCCACCACCACCGCGCCAGCACTTTCCTCCCCGTCCAATACCGCGTCGAAACCAACGCCGACGGCGGCCGCACCATCTGGGTGGGGGAGTTGGAATTGCGCCAGCGCATGCGCTGGGCCGTGGGCTACACCCTCCATCCCGGCAAATCCTACCTGGAATGTTCCGTGCGCATCCTGAATCGCACGCCGGTTGCCAACACCATGCTCTGCTTCGCCAACGTCGCCGTCAGCGCCAACAATAATTATCAGGTGATCTATCCCCCTTCCACCCAATGGGTCACCGGCCACGGCAAGCGCGACTTCACCCCCTGGCCCATCATTACAGGCCGCCCCGGCGGATCCGGCTTCCCCGACGGCACCGACGTCAGTTGGTATTCCAACCACCCATCCTCCGGTTCCATGTTCGCCTGGAATTACCAGGACGATTTCTTCGCCGGTTACGACCACGGCAAGCAAGCCGGCATCCTCAGCATTGCCGACCATAATTTTGTTCCCGGCAAGAAGTTTTGGACGTGGGGCAGCGGGCCGGCCGGACACATGTGGGACCACATCCTGACCGACGAAGACGGCCCCTACATCGAACTCATGGTCGGCGCTTACTCCGACAACCAGCCCGATTACAGTTGGCTGCAACCTTACGAAACCAAGTCCTTCCAGATGCACTGGTACCCCTTCCGCGACATTGACGGCGTGAAAAACGCCAATCTGGACGCCGCTGTCAACCTGGAAATCACCACCAACAACGCTGTGAAAGTCGGCTTCTGCGTAACCTGCGCCCATGATACCGCGCTGGCCACGCTCGCCTCAGGCAGCAACATCCTGTTCCGGGAAACCATCGCCATCAGCCCCGGCAAACCTTATGTCAAACAAATGCCGATCCCGGCAGGAACCGACGAACATTCTCTGCGCGCCGCCCTTTCCGCGGACGGGCGCGAACTGGTCTCCTACTCACCCGTGCGCTTGACACCAATGGAAATGCCCAAGCCGGTCGTCCCGCCGGGCGCGCCGGCGGAGGTCAAGACCGTGGAAGAACTCTATTTGGCCGGGCAGCGCATCGAGCAATTCCACGCGCCCGGCGCTTCGCCGGAGCCGTATTGGGAGGAAGCCTTGCGCCGCGACCCCGGCGACACCCGCGTCAATACCGCCCTCGGCATCCGCCGACTCAAGGAGGCCCGTTTCGCCGAGGCCGAGCATTATTTCCGCAAGGCGCTGGAGCGGTTGACCGCCAATTACACCGATCCCAAGGATGGCGAACCGCTCTATTACCTCGGCGTCGCCTTGAAGGCGCAGAACCAAAGCAAAGCCGCCGAAGACGCCTTTGCCAAGGCCACCTGGAGCGAAGCCTGGCGCGGCCCGGCCTATTTCTCCCTCGCCGAAATCGCGACAGGCCGCGGAGACTTCACCGCCGCGCTGGACGACTTGGACCGTTCGCTTGACGCCAACGGCCTGAACATCCGCGCGCTGACTCTCAAAGCCGCCGCGCTCCGTCACACCGGACGGACCAATGAGGCTCTGGCCGTTCTGAATCTCGCCGCGCAAAAGACCGATCCCCTGGATGTGCGCCTGATGACCGAACGCTGGCTGGCAGGCGACCAATTGGAATCCATTGAACTGAGCCGGACGCTCCAGAATCATCCGGCAACCGCTTTGGAAACTGCCGCAGAATTTGACGATGCCGGCCTGCACCAGGACGCCACGGCGATTCTTTACCTGATGCCCTCCCACAAGGAATGGACGCCCGACGCTCCGCTGGCGGATTATTACCTCGGCCAGCTCTCGGAATTCGGGGGCGACACCACCAAAGCCGCCCTCTGGCGAAAAGATGCTTCCGAACAGGCGCCCAACTACGTGTTCCCGTTCCAATGGGAGCTCATTCCTGTGTTGCGCGAGGCGATTAAACAAGGTCCGCAAGACGCGCGCGCCCCCTACTACCTGGGCAATCTTTTGTTTGACTGGCAGCCGGAGGAGGCGCTGAAATTGTGGGAGCAATCCGCCAAATTGGATTCCTCCTTCGCCATCGTCCACCGCAACATTGCCACCGCCCTGATCCACCAAAAGCCGGCGGGCGACACCAACCGCGCCATCGCCGAGCTGGAGCAGGCCGTCGCCTGCCCTGTCAAATATGCGATGCACTTCACCGAGCTGGACGAGCTTTACGCCGCCACCGGCGCTTCCCCGGAAAAGCGCCTCGCCCTGCTCGAGCAGAACCACGACACCGTGTTGAAACGCGACGACGCCCTCTCGCGCGAAATCGGCCTTAAAGTCTTCGCCGGCAAATATGAACAAGCCATTCAACTGATGACCGGCCGCACCTTTTCCGTCTGGGAAGGCGGCCGGCTCGACGTCGCCGACCATTGGGTCAACGCCCATCTCGGGCGCGGACGCCAGGAGCTGGCGGCGCGAAAGTTTGCCGAGGCGCTGGCCGATTTTCAGGCCGCGAAAAACATCCCCGACAACCTCCCCTCCCAAGGCAGCGGGGGGCACGAGGCTGCATTGGCCTATTGGATCGGCGTTGCCTGCGACGGTTTGGGCGACAAAGCCAAGGCCGCGCAATCCTGGCAGGAAGCCCAGGCCGCCACTTCCGGCGGCGGACGCCGCGGCGGGCGTGGCGGCGGGCGCGGCGGAGCCCCGGACCGCCAGGCGGGAACGTATTACCAGGCGATGGCCAGACGCCAGCTTGGCCAGACGGCCGAAGCCGACACCGCGTTGCGCGGCCTGCTCCAAGCCCCCAACCGCGACTCCGCGCCAGCCACCGCCGGCGGCCGGTTTCCCAATGCCCAGTCCGCCCAGGCCCACTACGCCGCCGGCCTGGCCCATCTTGGCCTGGGCGAAACGGACCAAGCCAGGGCGGAGTTTGAACTGGCCCTGCGCGACCTTCCCGATTCCGCCGGGCCTAAAATGGAATTGCTCCTCATGCGGCAATAAGTTGCCGCAACGGAACCAATGGAAACACAAAGTGTAGCGGCGGTCTGTGACCGCCGCCGATATTCGGTCAGTGACTGGTGCAAATTTCTTGGCAGGGTTGGCGCGCTGCGCCGGCCGGACGCCGCAGCGCGGCGTCCCTGCCAGCGAAAACTGATGCATGACCGCCGCCGTTCGTTTTGCTTTGCTTTGCGGCGGTCACAGACCGCCGCTACAGGAAAATCATCCGCCAGAAACATGGCCTCCTTTCCGGCCAAACTGCCGGTCCACCTTGAGCGACAAAGCGATGATAAATCCCGGCGCCGCCGAGCAAAGCACCCAAATAAAGAAGTGAGGGTATCCCAATCCCGCCGCCAGTTGGCCGCTCCACAGGCCGGGGATCATCAACCCCAGCGCCATGAACCCGGTGCAAATCGCGTAATGGGCCGTGCGATGCGGGCCGTCGGAAAAATAGAGCAAATAAAGCATGAACGCCGTGAAGCCAAAACCGTAGCCAAATTGTTCCGCCGCCACCGCGCCGCAAATCACGCCGAAATTCCGCGGCTGGGCCAGGGACAGAAAAATGAAAGCCAGTTTGGGCAGATACATCGCGCCGGCCATGATGGGGATCATTTTTTTCAAGCCATATTTCGCCGCCAGAAATCCACCCGCCAGGCCGCCGCAGGTCAGCGCCGGCACGGCCCAAAGCCCGTAGACCAGCCCCCAATTGCCGGTGGTCAATCCCAGGCCTCCTTTCCCGCGTGCGTCAAGAAGAAACAGCGGGATGATTTTCGAGACCTGGGCTTCATCCAGCCGGTAGAACAAGATGAACGCCAGCGCCAGCCAGACGCCCGGCTTCTTGAAAAACGATCCGAACGCCGCAAAAAACTCGGACCGCAAACCCCGGTCCGTTCCAACCGGGCCATCCTGGGCCGGCCGCGGCAGGATGAACCCGTGCCACAGGCTGAACAGGAGAAATACTCCGGCCGCCGTGAAGACCGTCATGGACCACGCGCCGGGAATGCTGCCCGAGGTCTTCTCCAAATGGCCGGCCAGCACGACCAGCCAGCCGCCGCCAAAAGTCATCGCCACCCGATAGAAAGTGTTGCGCAACCCGACCCACCAGGCCTGCTCATGCCGGGACAAGCCCATCATGTAAAAACCATCCGCTGCGATGTCATGGGTGGCGGAAGCAAACGCCATCATCAAAAACAGAAAGAGCGAGAGCTGGAAGAAGAACCCTGTCAAGAGGGACAACGCCGCCAGCGCCAGCCCCGCTGCCACCGCGCCTTGCATCGCCACGATCCAGAACCGTTTCGTCCGCGTCATGTCCACCCACGGACTCCACAGCGGCTTGAGGACCCAGGGCAGCGAGAGCCAGCTCGTGTAAAAAGCGATGTCGGTGTTGGCAACGCCCAGACGCTTGTACATCACCACCGACATCGTCATCACCACGACGTAGGGGACGCCCTCCGAGAAATAAAGGCTCGGCACCCAGAAGACCGGCCGGCGCCGGCCTTCCTCGCGCCGGGTCTCCGCGTTAGATAAGTTCGTATTGATGCTTGAGCCTTTGCACGCGCCGGAACGAGTCGTCAATCCGCGCTTCCGAAATTTTGCCCGCCTCCACCAGTCCGCGAATGATCCCCGCCGCCTTCGCGCCAATCTGCGCGTCGAAATTCATGTTGTTGCCAAAGCAAAACACGTCCAGCCCGGCCTCGATTCCCTGCCGCACCGCTTCTTCCAGACTGTATCCGTTGGCAATGGCCTTCATGTTCATGTCGTCGCTCAGAATCACACCCTGGAAGCCCAGCCGCCCGCGCAGCCATCCTCCCAGCACCGGGCGGGAGAGAGTGGCGGGCCGCTCCGGATCGAGTCGCGCGTTATACACATGCGCCGTCATGATGACGTCACAAAGCTCCGCCTGGATCAGCCGTTGGAATGGAATCAGCTCCTGCTCCGTCCAATACTTTGTCACATCCACCGCCCCGAGATGCGTGTCGCCGCGCGCGCTGCCGTGGCCGGGAAAATGCTTGGCGCAGGTCATGATGCCATGCTGCCGGTGCGCCCTGGCAAACTCCAGGGCATGCCGCGCCACGATCCGCGGGTCCGCCGAAAAACTCCGTCTCTTTCCGGCAATGACCGGGTTGTCCGGGCCGGCATTCAAATCCACCACGGGCGCAAGATTCAGATTGATTCCCAAGTCCAGCAGCGTCAGGGCCGTCCGTTCCGCGTGCGCAAAAGTCTGCTCCGGCCGGTTGATCGTCCCCAATTCCTCATGCGAAATGGTTTCTGGAAATCCATAAGCCGCCTTGAGGCGGTTGACCTGCCCGCCCTCCTGGTCAATGGCGACCAACAGCGGCGTGCGCGCCCGGCGTTGCAGCGACGCCACCAGCCGCCTGACCTGCCCGCGCGACTGGATATTCCGCCCGGTCAACGTGGCCTCGGCCATTTCCTGATCGTACAAAATGACGCCGCCGAGGTTGCCCTCCGCCAGGTCGCGCGCGATGGGATGTGCATCCGAAATCTCATAGCCGCGAAAGCCGAGCAGGAGCATCTGGCCGATTTTCTGGCGCAGGGTTGGCTGGCCGGCGTGCCGTTTCATGCTTTTTCTGACATCGCCTTCTTTACTTTTTGAAAAGCGAAACATGAAAGGTGCGCGAATGCGCTAATCCGGTAGAACCAGGGGGATCACTTCCCGGCCATGCCGGCGATAAACGGTAAAATCCGCACGGTCAATCGTCAGTATCCTGCAATCCTTCGTTTTCGAACGCTCTCGTTGGTAGCTGGCGGCGCGTCCACGGACACGCTTCCCAGCAAATCATCCCAAGGGGAGCCGCGTTTGGCCTGGACAGCCTGCACCCGTTGCCGCACCGCCTTGCGGGCGAATTCGCTGAGGTCTTCGCCCACGTCCTGCGCCACTTTTTGCCACAGGTCCTTTTCGCGCCCTGGAATCCTGACTGTCAGTGTGTCACTCATGCTCTGTGTGTAACACGACCTGTGAAGAATTGCAAATCCGCGCGGGGCGGGGCGGTGCCTCGATTCAACTCACGAGCCGGACAGAGTGTTCGCGGCATTAAAGCCCTTATCGGTCAAGGAAAAGCTGGTTCCGCTCCTTCGTTTGATGAGACGGGATTGTTCAAGCTCCTCTATGGCAGCTTCCCAACGCGCCCTGGTTTCGGGTGTGTTCTGCGTTGTGTTGGGCAACAGAAAGTCCTTTCCGCCCGCGCGGATGGTCATTCCTTCCAATGAACCAAATCTCTGGATTAGTCCTTTTCCTGTTCCGTCTTTCGCCACCGCAAAGAGAAGTTGTTCAGCTTCATTTGTCATAATGAGGAAGCATGGCGTTGATGGCAGTTGCAGGCAAAACAAAAGCGCTGCGATGCGAAGTGAGCGGGCACGCAGAATGTGACGGTGCTGTGCCAGCGCCGGTGTCCTCGCCAGCCGGTTCCCCTGGCGTCACCCCAGAAGTTCCCTGGAGCGGGAGGCAATCCGAAATTTGGGACTGCTCTCGATTGGTGTTCGCCTTCAAGAAACGACGTAACAGCGAACCAAACTATAGGTTAATCCCTTTTTCCTGACGCCTCGGCCTTCGTGAATACCAATTTCCCAGGACTGACCCTGCCGCTGACCAAGTCATTAGCCAATATGTTTCATACCCGGCACTGATTTGCATGGGTGGCACAGGCGACCCGCCTGTGCCGGTCGGCGACTCGCCGACCGGAACGGAAAGTGGTGGACTGTAATCGTGAGGCTGCGCTCTTGCCAAAAATCGCCTTGGAGATTCCGCCGGGCCAGTGGCCCGGCGGGACGGGCGAGTCGCCCGTGCCACCCAGGAATTAGGAAATAGGCGGGTTAGTGATTGGGGGGCGCACTGGCGCATTCGATTTTGGATTTACGGGCGGAGGGAAGGGCGGTTAGAATGCGCGCATCGAATTTCTCATACGCCAAGCCAAGATTGTTGACCGGGATGTGATCGCCGGGTTTAATGCCGCGCTGGCGCTGGAGACGGAGGATTTGCGGCTCGATCCTGCGGTGGTGCGGCGGGGGGTGGAGGCGATTTTGCGCGATCCGGCCAAAGGAATTTATTTTCTGGCGGAAAGGCAGGGAGCGGTCGTGGGACAGGCGCTCGTTACTTATGAGTGGAGCGACTGGCGGAATGGGAATTTTTGGTGGCTGCAAAGTGTCTTTGTGCCAAAGGAGTTCCGCGCGCAGGGCGTTTTCAAGGCTGTTTTTTCGCGTGTCGCCGCAGAGGCGGCGGCGCAAAAGGATGTTTGCGGGTTGCGGTTGTACATGGAAAGGGAGAATCATAGGGCGCGGGAGGTTTATCGGCGGCTCGGGATGAAGGAAACGCATTACCAGGTTTTTGAGAGGATGTTTCGCTAACCGGCAGATTGCGTAGCGCGCAAAACCGCAACCAGCATTCCGGTCGGCGAGTCGCCGACCGGGACGGGCGGGGACGCCCAATGCCACTAGTTTTTTTGACGCATATTTTTTGATTTGTCGGCGCGCTTTGGCGCGGCTCCCAAAGAGCGGAGGGAAAGCCTGGCGCAAGTGTCGCTGGGCTCGTGGTTCGGGAGGGCGACCGAGGGGCCGATGAGGCAATCGCGATTTGCCCACTAAATCCAAGAGCGTTTTCCATCGTTTGAGACCGAGGATTTGTCCCTGGCCAAAATCCTCCATCCAGTGTTGAAGGTGTCGGCGCGCCGCCGAGAAGGACAACTGGAAGGGCGTCAGGCCGGCTTTCAGGGCGGCGCAGAGCATGACCGCGCGGATGAGATTGTAGGCCAACAGTCCCGCCACCCATTCTTTCTCGGCCATGGCGGCGGATTTGCACTCCAGTTGCACCAGGTGCATCTGGGTTTTGAGATAGCGCAAGTTCAACTCAATGTGCCAGCGCAACCCATAGAGGGCCACGAGTTCTTCGGCTGGATAAGCGGCGTCCAAACTGGTGAACAGATAAAGGGTTTGCGGACGAAACCCGGGGCGCTGGACCCGCACGACCAGCAGACGCCCCTGAACCGGATCGCTGGAGCAGCCCTCCTGTTGCTGATCGTGGCGGGTGGGCGACCAGAGCACGTCGAAGATTCCCAACTGGAGCGATCGGCCCAGCAGCCGGCGAGCCCGTTTTTGGGTCAAGCGCACCAGAACCCCGGCCCCCGCGGCCCGGGCGGCCTGAGCGATGCGGAAGATGCCGAAATTACGGTCGCCGATATAAAGAAACAGGCCGGGATTTTCCAGGATGAGTCGGGCGGCCAGGACTTGCTCGCTCACACTCAGAGCGCCCGAGGCGTAGCCCAAGGCCGCGCCGGTGTGAAGGCAGAACAAGACGACGACCCGCACCAGACACCAGTAAGCGGAGTGGCGGGATTGATTGCGGTGCGGTGGAAATTGCTTGGGGATGTCGCCCGAGGGGCGCAGCCGCAGGGTGCTTCCATCCATCAGCCGGAGCCCCCAGCCGCGCCATTGGGGTTGGGGATCCAGCCCGACGAGCCGGCTGGCCTGAAGGCCCAGAACTTCTTGAAGAAAGGCCAAGGGCAGGCGCTGGCGGGCGTCGCTCAGGGCGGTGGTGGCCAGCGAGCGCAGTTTTCGGGACAAACCCCGGCGGAGCCGGTCCGCGCCCCCGGCCCAGGCGTCGGCCAGGGCGGCTTGCAGGGTGCAGTCCACCTGGAGGCGTTGGAAGATCAAATACCAGAGAGTGACGATGGGGTTGAAGAGGCGGTCGTAGAAATGGGCTTGGGCCAGTGAGGGCAGGCGCCGGAGACGGCGGCCGGGCAGCAGGTTGAGAAACGAGGCGAGCAACGGGCGTAAGTCTGGCGGGGCCGGGCCGGCCTGGGAAGGCGGGCGGGGGGAGGGGTTGGGGCGGCTTGGGGAGCGGCGCTTTTTGCTTGGCATGTATGTATGTATGATGATATACATACAATGTGAAGAAAAAAAACGCCCTTTCTCCTGAAGTCTTTTCGGCCAAAATGGCGAAGTTGTGGCCGGCCCTCAAAGGGTCCCTCTCCAAAGTGCGCAAGCCCTGCATCCGCCCCCATTGCCCGGCCTGTGCCAGCGGTCAAAAACATTTGGCCTATCTGTTCTCCTTCACTCAGGACGGCTGCCGCCGATGCATGTACGTGCCGGTCGCCCTGGCGCCGCTCATTCGCAGGGGGCTGTGCCATGGGCGCTCTGTGGAACAATTGCTCTGCGAGATGGGGCCGGCTTTGATCCGCGAACATCGCCAGAAACGGGCGTTGGCTGGCGATGGCCATCCAAAGCCCTCCCAATCAAGCACTACCAATAAGAAACGGAGAGGCAAAAACTAGTGGCATTGGGCGGGTCGCCCGTTCCACCCATGAATGTTGCGCCAGAGGCGCAACGCTACAAATGCTGCGTCCCCTGGCCGGCGGGGCGGCGGCGGGACTCCAGTTCGCGGCGGACGGGGGCGGGCAGGGGGAGATCGGGCTGGCCGCGCAGCCAGGCCCAGGCTTGCGTCAAATCGAAAAATGCGCCTTCCAATTGCGCTTCGTAGGCCCGGTGCAAAATCAGGCCGAAGTCTTTGCCGGGGGGCAGTCCCAGCTCCAGCAAATGGCGGCCCATCAGGATCGGTTCGGGCGGCTTCTCCTGGACTTGCAATTCGTGGGCGCGCGCCAGCAGCCGCTTCACGCTCTCCGGCTCAAATGCCGGCAAGGGCGGGCGGCCCATGCTGTCGGCGGTGATGACCAGGCACAAGCCTTTGATGTTTTCCGGCTCGAGCCGTTTGGCCAGGCGGCGCATGGCGCGATCGGTCAGGTCGGAAAAGTGGATAATATGGTTGACAACCAGGGGCGCGACCCGCGCCGTGACGGCCTCGGGGGCGTGAATCCGTTCCAGAAATTTTTTCCCCAGTTCGCCGCCGAGCGCGTCGTGCCCCGGCGAAATGATTCGGCTTCGTCCGTCCTTGACCGCGTGCTGCGTGGTGGACGGCTTGCCGAAGTCGTGGGCCAGGATGGCCAGCATATAGACCGCGCGCGATTCCGGGTCGGCGGACTGCCATTCCGGCAGCCGGGCCATGGCGTCGCAGCAGTGGCAAGTGTGGACGAAGACATCGCCTTCGGGATGCCATTCCGGGTCCTGCGGGGCGCCGATCAAGGCGCTGATTTCAGGAAAGTGGTCCACCCATCCGGTGGCGGCGAGAAACTTCAACCCGACGGACGGCACGGCGCTGTTTTCCGCCCACTTGAACCATTCGTCGCGGACGCGCTGGCCGGCCAGTTCGCTGAAGGCGCCTTTGATCCGGCGGCATAGTTCGACGGTTTCGGCGGCCGGTTGCAGATTGAAACGGGCGGCCAACTGCATGCCGCGCAGGACGCGCAACGGGTCCTCGGCAAAGGCCGGGCCGGTGTGGCGCAGAATCCTTGCTGCCAAATCCGCCGCGCCGCCAAAAAAATCCAGCATCTCCCCGGTGCGGGGATCGAACATGAGGGAATTGATGGTGAAATCGCGCCGCGCCGCCGCCTGCGCGGGAGTGATGGCCGGGTCCAATTCCACGGCAAAGCCTTTGTGGCCGGCGGCAATTTTCGAGTCCCGCCGGGGAACAGTAAAATCATAACTCTGCCCGCCGCCCGTGGTCAGTTTGACCACCCCAAAAGATTGCCCGACCAAATCCACTTTTCCCCAGCGGGACAGAGCCTGGGCCAGCCTTTCGCAGCCGAGGCCGAAGACCTCGACGTCGAAATCCTTGCCGGGACAGCCGAGCAAGGCATCGCGCACACAACCGCCGACCAGCCAGGCTTTTTGCAACTCCGGCGTCTGGCGGAGGATGCGGTCGAGTTCTGGCGGCACGAAAATCATGCGCTTAACTTACGCGGGGGACGGCGCCGTGGCACGCCGGAAAAATGGGGGTGGCTCATGAAGGGACGGAGGAGAGGGTGGAAACCTCCTCTCCCCAGCCCTCTCCTCCACAAGTGTGTGGAGGAGAGGGAGAAGAAGCCGGGGGCTCCCTTCATGAGCCAACCGTGCAGGAAAGTGGAAGGGTGGCACAAGCGGCTTGTCGGGCGGGAACGATGGATTTATCATCGCGGCAATGTCTTTGCGCAACGAGCTTGAAAAATCGGGATCGTGGCTTTTCCGCCATCGCACCTATCTTCCGCTGGTTCTCGTCCCCGTTTTTTTCGTCTGCCTGAGCACCTTCACCTACCTGGGCCGGAGCCATGCCCTCAACGAAATCTGGCAGGTGTGCTGCCTGGGCGTCTCGTTTCTCGGCTTGGCGGTGCGGATCATTACGGTGGGCCGGGCGCCGCTCGGCACTTCCGGGCGGAACACGCGCGAGCAGGTGGCGAACACCTTGAACTGCACGGGCATTTATTCGGTGGTGCGCCATCCGCTTTATCTGGGCAATTACCTCATCATGCTGGGCTTCGCCCTGTGGCCGCATAGCTGGTGGCTGGCGGTTTTGACGACCTGTTTTTACGCGCTTTATTACGAGCGCATCATGCTGGCGGAAGAGGCGTTTTTGCGGGAGCGCTTTGGCGAAACTTTTGAAAAATGGTCGGCGGAAACGCCCGCTTTTATTCCGAGATTCCGGGGCTGGAAGCCGTCGCCCGTCCCGTTCTGCTGGCGGACGGTGGCGCAGCGGGAATACAACGCTTTTTTTCTGATCATCTCGGTATTTTTTCTATTTGACTTAATCGGCGACTCCATCGCCGAAGGAAGACTGCACGTGGATTACGTTTGGTTCGGAGTTTTCCTCGCGGGCTTCCTCATTTTCGCCGTGTTGCGAAGCCTGAAGAAGCGCACCCGTCTTTTGGATGTGGAAGGCCGCTGAACGGGAGACAAGGGGTTGGCGGAGAGAGGGGGATTCGAACCCCCGGTGCTGTTTAGGCACTCACGCTCTCCAGGCGTGCGCGTTAAACCACTCTGCCATCTCTCCACCGCTTATTCTTAATCGCACAGGAAAGCGCCCGGGGCAAGCTCATTCGCCGGCGCTTATTCCAACGCGGCATTGCGGTAGTGCAGGATCTTGAACTCCGGGCAATCCAGGATTTCCGCGGCCAGCTCAAATTGATCCTCAAAGGGAGGAAAAAAAACGTCGCCTTCGACAGTCCTCTTGACACAGGTCAGAAAAAGATCGGAGCAAAACGGCAGGGCCTCGGCATAGACCTGGCCGCCGCCGCAGATAAAAATGTCGCGCTTGTCGCCGGAATAATCAATTTTCTCCAGCCGGGAGGCGATCTCGAAAGTCCCGCTCTTGAACAGCCCCAGTTCCGGCTGACTGAAGATGTCGCGCTTCTTCTTGAAACGGCGCGACAGGACGATGGTGTGCCGGTCCGGAAGCGGGTGGCCCATCGCCTGAAAAGTCTTGCGCCCCATGACGATGATATTGCCCAGCGTCATTTTGCGAAAGAAGCGGAAATCCTCCGGCAAATGCCAGGGGATTTTGCCGGCGCAACCGATGACGCGGTTTTCGCTCATCGCGGCAATGGCTTTAAAAGGCTTCATGAAACTTGCCGCAGTTTGTGCCGGGCAGGGCCTTGCGGTCAAGAGGCGACTCGGGGCGCGGCGCGCGGGCGCATCTCGAAATTTCCAATAACCAATTCTCAATGACCGATTTTCAATCCTGAGAACCCATGCGGTGTGACGCGCGGCCGGAAATCGAGAATTTGCCATCGAGAATTTGTCATTGGTAATTGAGTGTTTCGATCAATGATTGGGAGGGCGGCAATTGGCCGGCCAACCGGTCGCCGGCCTTCAAGCCCAAAATCGTGCAGGCGGGACACGCCCGCATCTATAGTTCAGTGGGCACCGCGGTGGCGAGAAAGAATCCGCTGTGCTTGCTGGCTCCGACGTTTCTTCATATTTCGTTTTAGCCCGCAACTCTTTGGCTGGCAACGACTTGGGCATTATTGAACTGCCGTTCGGAACCGGTCGAGAAAGTTTTTTGATTTTTCGTCTAAGAAAGTGCCGCCTCCGGTGTCATATAGGGTGAAGCTGGCGACGGTTGGGCCTGGGCGAACTTGTTGCGCCTGGCGCAAAAAGCGTTCCAGTCTATGAAGTGAATATGAAATCTATTCTCGCCAGCGTTCTTGTCCTCGCAGCCACAACATTCGTGGCCGAGGCTCGTCTCATATCCATACGCACTTTCCGAGAGCTGGACAAAATGGCGGACCTTATTGTCGTCGCCAAGCCTCTCTCGACCAAAGACACTGCCGAACAAACAGAGCTTCCCCACATCGCTCCGGACATTCATGTCGTCGGGCTGTCATCGGAGTTTGAGGTCAGTCTCGTTTTGAAAGGCGACAAGAATCTGAAGAAGCTGGTTGTGCATCACTATCGCCTCGCCAATCCGGACCAGCGGATGGGGAACGCCCCTAATCTTGCCTCCTTCGATTCGAAGGAACCCATGCGCTATTTACTATTCTTGCAGCGCGAGCCTGACGGTCGCTATGCGCCGTTCGACCAGGTGGACCCGGCTTGGACCTCGATTCTGGCGCTGAAGGGAGCTGCATGGGACAAAATGAACTTCGAGGACTTTAAAAACTGGTTGGATGCCAAGAAGTGGCTGAATGAGCGGCCGAATCCGGGGGCGGCCCTGTCGCCGGAGATACCAGCATCCGGCCGGGGCGAGGGCAGCCTGCACGAGGCGGCGCTGAACGGCAAGTTGGAGAAGGCCAAGACGCTGCTCAAAGCCAGCCCTGGCCTGGTCTCAAGCCAAGCAAGTTACGCCAGCCAGACGCCTTTGCACTTGGCAGCGGAGTTTGGCCACAAGGATGTGGCTGAATTGCTCCTGGCCAACAAGGCCGACATCGAGGCCAAGGCCGCCGGCGGTTGGACACCTTTGCTCCAGGCAGTGTTTGGGGGCCACAAGGAGTTGGTGGAATTGCTCGTGTCGAACAAGGCCAATGTCAACGTCAAAGAGGATGCCGGCCGGACTCCATTGCATGTGGCGGCGGAAAATGGCTACACGGAGATCGCTCGATTCCTGCTGGCCAGCAAGGCCGACGTCAATGCCAAGGACCGCGGTGGTGATACGCCTTTGCACACTGCGGCGGGTTTTGGTTACAAAGAGGTGGTGCGGCTGCTGATCGCCGGCGGAGCCGAAATTGACGCCAAAGACAACAACGGGAGAACGGCATTGGACCTTGCCGTGTTAAACAAGCACACGGACTTGGCTGAGTTGCTACGGCAGCGCGGCGGCCTCCAATAAGCCCTTGCACACCAAGCGATGCCGCCTGTCAGAGCCGTTCCGGTTCGGGAAGATTTTTACCGCCCATGGCACGGATGGGGGTAATGCAGAATGCAGAATGCAAAATGCAAAATGAAGAATTCTTATCCGTGAAATCCGTGAAATCCCTGTCCACCGTAGCTCGGCGAAGGCGGACATGGTTCAATTTCTTTGGTTGCGTGCAAAGTCAGGGGAATGATTGTCAAGGGAATGGGAAAAAGCGTTTTGGGGTTCATTCCCCTGACAACCATTCCCTTGACTGCTCTGCGGCCTTTTCCATCCGCCATCCTCTATCCTCGATTTGGTTGCGGCTGGCTGTGTTGCGCCGGAGAATTATTCTGGCGCGGAATTCCCTGCCATCCGCGTTCCGGGGCTTAATGTGAAATTGTGTCCACGGATTTCCAATATGATGTTTTCCTGAGCCACAGCTCGACGGACAAAGCGGTTGTTCGTGATGTTGCGGAGCGGCTGCGGAAGGACGGGCTGAAGGTGTGGTTTGATGAATGGGTGATCCCTGTAGCGGCGGTCTATGACCGCCGCAAGAGTCAGCGGCGCCGAAATGACAATGTGCGATTATGCGGGAGTTGTTGGCCCCGCATCGGCCCGGCTGGTTGCAGTGGAATATGACAATACCACGAACCGACCCCTTTGCCTTCACGGAACAAGGCGCGGCCAGCCGCAACCAAGGCCGGAATTGCCCGCAGATTGACGCAGATTAACGCAGATACGGCAAACTTTTTTCAACAGGAGCAAACAGAGAGAACAGAGAGAACATTCTTTCTCCGTTGCCTCTGTTGGCTCCTGTTGGGATCCTTACTTGCGTTTATCTGGGTGAGGCGATGAATACCTGTAGTGTTTTGAGATTTGCGCTCATATGGAATCACACCGCCACGGGATACTTAATCGGCGGGTGGGGGTCGTAGCCGGTGATTTCGAAATCGTCGAAGTGGTAGTCGAAGAGGGAGGGCGGTTTGCGTTTGATGACGAGCTTGGGCAGGGGGCGGGGGGCGCGCTTGAGCTGCTCGCGGACGCCTTCGATCTGGTTGAGGTAGATGTGGCAGTCGCCGCCGGTCCAGACGAAGTCGCCCGGCTCCAAATCGCACTGCTGGGCGATGAGGTGTGTCAATAAGGAATACTGGGGCACGTTGAAGACCATGCCCACCGGGCAGTCCACGGAGCGCTGATATAATTGACAGGAGAGGCGGCCCGCGGCCACGTAGAATTGAAAGAGGGCGTGGCAGGAGGCCAGGGCGGCGCAGCCGGCACGGACGTTGTCCTGGGGGCTTTTCGTTTCGTCGGGGAGCACGGCGGGATTCCAGGCGGTGACGATATGCCGGCGGGATTCGGGTTTTGACCGGAGCTGGCGGATGAGTTGGCTGATTTGGTCTATTTTCCGGCCGTCCGGGGCCGGCCAAGCCCGCCATTGCGCGCCATAGACGGGACCCAAATCTCCTTTTTCATCCGCCCAGGCATCCCAGATATGAACATGATGGCCGGTGAGGTATTTGATATTGGTGTCGCCGGCGAGAAACCAGAGGAGTTCGTGGATGACGCCTTTGAAGAAGACTTTGCGCGTCGTCACCAGCGGGAAGCCTTGCGACAAGTCAAAACGCAGTTGCGCCCCAAAGAGGCTCCTGGTCCCGGTTCCCGTGCGGTCGCCCCGCTCGACGCCATGATCGAGTATGTTCTGCAAAAGGTCGAGGTATTGCTTCATAAAGTGACCGGGGAACAGGTTGGGGCCGGGGCGGGAATGCGTCAAGCCGTCCCGGCGTTGAAACGCCGGGCTATGTTCAACCGTCCCTCCGGGACTTGCGGTGTTCTGCCACATTGACCCGGCACTGGCGTGCCGGGCTATTATCGAATGTCCCTCCGGGACGAAGCCGCAGCCCCTTTTTATCTCGTCACTCCTCGCGCCGTTTTCGAGCCGCAGGCTCGACGCTACAGATTTTTCGAGCCACAGGCTTGAAGCTTCCGGCTGGGAACGAGTTACGGCTCGACGGAGTCCCGCCCTGCCGGCGGGGGGATTTTGGACAGGGCGCTGCCGGCGGCGACCTGGTCGAGAAGGGCGGAAATCATGCGGAGCAGGGCGCGGGTTTCGCGGCGGAGCCACCAGGGGAAAACGGGGAGTGTCAATAATAATAACCAAACCCAGGGCCGGCCCCCGCGCAGCCAGCCGATCACCACCAGTTCCAGGCCGAGCAGGGCAAAGAAGGCCACGCGGGAGGCGAGCGGCCAGGCGGAGCGGAGCCGGCAGCGCAACATTTGTTTTCCGCCGGGGTGCGGCTCGGCCACGGTGGCCAGTTGGAGCGAGACCCAGCGGCTGCCAAAAATCTCGACGTCAAAGTCGCCCCAGCCGGCGTCCACCCGGAATGGCCAGCCGCGCTGCTCGAGCCGGGCGATGACGCGGGCGAGGAATTCCAGGCGGTCCACCCCGGCGGCGGACCAGTATTGTGCTTGACTGAGTTCGCGGACGCCGGCCTGAAGGGAGAGGGAATCAAAAGTTTCCAGGGAGCGGGGCGAGGCCGGCCCGAGGCGGAGCCGCCCCCGGTAGCGCGCCCAGCCGCGCTCGATGGGTTGGAGGAAAAAGAGAAGGGCGACCAGCGGGCGGGACCACCAGCGGACTTGGTGGCGCGGCAGCCGCGCCTGCGCCGCCGCGGCCACGCAAACCGCGCAGGAAAGGCCCAGGCTGGCTGCGGCCAGCGGGCGAAACCAGTGAAATGGGACGGACAGTGCCAGCAAGGGCAGATTGACCAGCATGTGATATTCCAGGGAGGTCATCACCAGGGGCCAGCCGGCCGGGGCGGCGCAGTAGAGGCTTTGGAACAAGCCCGTGGCGAACATGCCGCGGTAAATGACGGGCCGGCGCACCGCCAGGCCCGGACCGGCGGCCCCGTAAATGCGCCCCTGCCAGACGCTGCCGCCGAAGGAGTTGAAGTATTCGGGATGGCGCCGTGCCAGCATGGCCTCCGCTTCGCCGTAGCCGCGCTGCTGCTCCAGGTAGGCGGCCACGGTGGAACGGCGGCAGTGCCAGACGAAGCCGCCGGGGCTGAATCCGATTTGCCAGCCGCGCTGCTGCAAGCGCCAGCAGAGGTCCACGTCGTCCCCGGCCTTGTCAAACATTGGATCGAAGCAGCCGATTTCCGCCAAGGCCCATTTGTGGAAGGCCATGTTGCAGCCGGGAATGTGCTCGGCCATCCGGTCGGTCAGCATGACGTGGGCCGGGCCGCCGGGGGAGGCCATGACGGCGGCGGCGATGGGGGAATCGTCCTGGGGCGGGAGATTATGGCCGCCCACGCCGGCAAAGGAGCCTTGCATCAGATCGCCCGCCAGATAATAGAGCCAGTCTTCGTCCGCCCGGCAATCGGCGTCGGTGAAGGCGATAATTTCACCGGAGCTGGCGGCGATGCCGGCGTTGCGCGCCGCGGACAGGCCCGAATGTTCCTGGCGGATGCCGCGGAAGTCTTTGTATTGCGAAACGATTTGCGGGGTGGTGTCGGTCGAGCCGTCGTCCACCACCAGGACTTCGTAATCGGGGTAGTTCAGACGGGTCAACGAATCCAAACACGGCTTGAGGGTGCGGGCGGCGTTGTAGCAGGCGACGACGACGGAAATCCTGGGGCATTGCGGGAGAGGAAAGCGGGGCGCGGCCTGGAATTTCTGTTGCACCACGGCAAAAGAATCCTTGGGCTGGCGCTGGCGGGTGGTGAGGCCGAAATTCCAATCGGGCACGTCGCGGCCATCCTTGTACCATTCGTCGGTGAAGCTATAAACGACGACGCCGGCCAGGCCGCCGCGAAAAGCCAGTTCGATTTGCCAGGCGAGCTTCTCACATTTTTGGGCCTCGCCTTCGCGGAGGCTGTCCAGGCCGATTTCCCCCAGGAGCAGCGGCTTGGAGCCGGCCATCATCTGCAGGCGGGCCAGGTAATTTTCAAAGGCCCGCGGCTGGTGAAGAAAGACGTTGAAGCAAAAAAAATCGAGGTTGGACGGCTGCAAAAACTCGGTGGGCGGATAATTGGCAAAAGTGCAGAGGCAGCCGGGGTCGGCGTTTTTGGCGACATCAACCAGCTCATCCAGGAAGTCCTCCACGGCGCGCCTCCCGCTCCAACGGACGATGTCGGGCGGCAGCTCATTGACGACGCAGTAGGCGAAGACGGCGGGGTGGGCGGCGGCATCGGCCACGGCGCGGCGGACCGCCTGGCGGGCCTGAGCCTGGGCGGCAGGGGACTCAAGGAAGCAAAGATGTTTGTTCCAGGGAATGCCAATGAGCAGGCGGAGTTGGCTGGCGGCGGCCAGGTCCAAAAACCAGGGAGGCGGAGGATGATAGACGCGAAGCAGATTGGCGCCCAATTGCCGGATGAGTTCAAAGTCGCGGGCGGTTTGTTCCGGGCTGGCAAAGGGTTCCCGGCCGGAGGCGGGGGGCAACGGGCCGTAAGCCACGCCTTTGGGATAGAATTTCTGTTCGCCGACGCGGAAGAACTTCCCGTCCGCCACCGGGCGGGGGAAAGAAGCAGGCGTGGCAGGAGTGCTCATGCGACTGAGGCAAAGGCCGTGAAATCCCGTCAATAAATCTTCACGGTCAAACGGTGTCTTTCCAGGATGGTCCCTTCAAATTGGGCTAGTTGGGCCAGGTCCTCGTTGTAATCGGCCAGGGCGCGGATTTCGGCGGAGCGGGCGGCGGTAAGGTTGCTTTGCAGTTGGAGGACGATGAAAGGGGTGCTGGTGCCGACTTGCAACTTGCCTTGCTCGGCCTGGAGGGCCTGGCCGGCATAATCGCGGGCGTCGCGGGTGGCTTTGGTCTGGGCGAGATCGCTTTTGGCTTTTTCGATGGTGTTTTGGATTTGAATCAAGACGTTTTGCTCGACCAATTGATAGACGGCCTGGGCCTGTTCGATGGAAGCCTTGGCGGCTTTGTAATTGTTGCGCGCGGCCTGGTTGCCGAGCGGCACGGTCAGGATCGCGCCGTAGGAGTAATTGGGATAGTTGTCGGCGTGGATGCCGCCATAAGCGTCGCCCAGGTTTCCGGCCAATCCGGTGCGGCCATAGCTTCCGGTCAGATTCAGTTCGGGAAAAAGCTGGTTTTTCTGCAAGCGCCGGTTGACATCCAGGCGGTCCACGGAGACTTTGGCCTGCAACAGGTCGGGGCGGCGGGTCATGGCGGTTTGCCAGCTCCCTTCCAGGTCGAACATTTCCGGCACCGCCAGCAGTTTATCCGCGGGAACCAACTGGACATCGTACAAATCCCTGTACTTGTCGGTGATAAGGGCTTTCAAATTGTTTTCGTCCTGGATGACCAGTTGGTGGGCGGCCAGCAGGGCCGCCTGGCTGGAAGCCAGTTGGGAGAGCGATTGGGCCACGTCGAGGTCGGTGAGGACGCCGGCCTGGACTTTGCGTTTGTTCTCCGCGACCAGTTGGTCGGCCAGACGAACCGCATCTTCCTGCACGCGGACATTTTCAAAGGCGTAATTCAATTCGTAATAGGCCTGCTCGGTGGCGCTGATGTTGGTCATGACCGCGAGCATGAAACCCAATTCATCGTACTGGATGGTTTTCTTGGCGACAAGGATGGAGGCCCGGCTGGTGTCTATCCAAAAGTTTTTGAGCAAGGGCTGGACGAGATTGAGGCCGGCGGTGGCGGTGTCCTGGGTGAAGGGCGCTTCGGGCAGGCCGTTGCTGTCGAAGGTCCGGACGATGGATTTGTCCAGGGTGGTGGTGAGGCTGTATTGCAGGCCCCACGGGGTCAGGGCGTAGCCGCCGTTGGCGCCGCCGATGCCGAATTGGTAATTTTGATCCTTGACGATTTGCGCCGGGCTTGGGTTGCCATTGCCATTGAAGATTCGGCCGGGATTATCGCCGTAACTGTACTTATCGGTGGTGTTGAAGGCCGGTTCGTAAGCGGAGCCGTAGACGGCGCCCAGGGCGAATTGATCCAGCTCGGGGACATAGCGCTGGATTTTCAGATTGAGATTGTGCTCGATGGCCATCTGGATGGTTTGTTCCAGAGTCAACGGTTGCGTCTTGTTGGTTTGCGCCTGGGCCGCAATGGCCCAAAAGAGCAACCCCCATAGAATGCCGGTTTTTTTCATCAGTTCGTCTTTGGACGGCGGGCAGTCTGGCCCGCTTCAATTCTTTCGTCAATTTGTCAGGGCAGGAACTGGTCAATAAAAGTCAGGTATCCCTGGCGGCCTCCCATCAAGGTGTGGCGCTCGACTGACCTGGCCAGTTCCCGGAGGCAGCGCACCAGTGTCTCCAAAGAAACGGGTGGAAGGCCGGCCAGTTCCTCGCCCGGCCCGGCCCGGCGGCCGAGGCGGACTTCGCACATCGCGTTCACGGCCTCGAACGCCGCCGCGTCCAATCCGGTCAGCGCAGGCGGCTTGGCCGTGTGCCCGCGCCATTGCTCCCGATAAAGCTTGAAGGCCGCCTCGTAGGCGCGCAGCGCGGCATAATCGGTCATTTCCGGGTGGGCGCGCCAAACCTGCGCGACGCTGAATTCCAGATTCTGCAACACATCCAGGTCTTCGTCTTTCGGTGTCATATTTCGGTCAGGTGGTTCACTTCAAGGTCACGTCCCACACTCTGGAGAAACGGGAAGTGGCGCCATCCTCCCCCGTGACCGCGAGCACGACGGTGAAGGCCCCGGCTCTTTTGTAGATGTGGATGGGGTTTTGCTCGGTGGAAGTTTCGTTGTCGCCGAATTCCCACTGCCAAGAGGCGATTTTGCCGATGGATTGGTCCTTGAAGGCCACCAGACGCCGGTCCATGTCCACGATGGCAAAGGTCCATTTGGCTTCGAGGGACTTGAGGAATTGAGGCTCCAGCGGCATGAGTTTGAAGGGGCAGAGGAAATCGGCGTTGCCAAAAAAGGTGTGATGGCGCGAGAGATTCCAAAATCCGTTGTTGCTGCCGCCTGAATTGGGGTCAATGTAATCAATCACCGCCCAGGCCAGGCCGATGATTTTGTTTTCCGTGAGGACGGATTCGACGGCGCGTTTGGGGTCCATGCCGGCGTAATCGAAGGGGGTGATCCAGAATTCCAAAACCAGATGCCCCGGCTGGCCGGGCCGGAAGTTGTAGTTGTAAGCGTGGTTGGCGTAGGGCAGATCTTTGGCCCATTGTTGGGGACCCCAGAACATGCACCAATCCTTGCCCTCCGCCGGGGTGAAGATGTGGTAGTTTTGGGCATGCACGTTCTGGAGCGTCATATAAGTCTCCCATCGGCCCAGGATGCTGAGGTTGGTTTCAAATTCCTGCTCGAAGGGGCCGCCGGACAGGTCGCCATCCACCACAATTTCAAAAATGTCGTTGTGCAAATCGGGCCGGGAAAAATCCCAATAGTCTTTATCGGCCTCGTAAAGAAAATAGAGGCGGTTGAGTCCCTTGACCCAGCCGACTCGGACCCGCACGTTGAGGTGTTTGGGGTTGTTGGTGTGGTTGTGCATGTCATCCACCAGTTGGTCCGAGCCGATGACGTAATCCTCGGGCACGATGTCCCAATCATTGGTTTTGCCGTCAATGGTGGGGATCATGTTGGGGGGGAATTGGAAAATCTTGAACGTGGTATTCGTCCGGTCCAAGGCCAGGGTCGAATGGGCGGCCAGGAGCAGCGCGGCCAGGGGGAGGGTTTGTTGGAATAGTTTCATGTTCGCCTTTCATATAACAGGAAGCGCCCTTTTGATCCAGCCCGGATTGATCGAGGGCGCAGGCATTGTCTTGCGTCTTTTGTTCGACGGCCATGAAGTCATATTCAGCCAGGACGCGCTGCCAATCAAGCCTCCGCTCGCGCGGCCCCGCTTTTCGGTGCAGGACGAGTTTGTGGCGCTTTCGACGGCCTCCACCTGTAGAGAGAGCAAGCCGGTTGTTCGGTGCGCGCGCGGCAGCCTGTTTGGAGTGCGGGGAGGTCGGTCCCCCTTTCCCAAAGCGGCGGCAAGCCGCCGCGCTCCATAGAACTCACAGCCCCGAAACGGAACTTGAAGCGAATCTGAAGTGGGGATAGTCTCCCGCCATGCATAAACTCTTCTCCTATCTGACTGCGGTTCTAATCCTGGCTGCGGTTCCCAATGCCCCCGGACAGGAACGCTTTGTGCTCCCTGGCAATGTCCGCGAACTCGGCGCCACCGGCACCGGCACAAACAAAGATACCGCGGCCTTCCAAAAGGCTTTCGATGCCTGCGCGGCGGGCGGCGGGGAAGTCATCGTGCCCGCCGGGAATTACCTCATTGGCAGCGTGGTCATCGCTTCGCACACCACGCTGCGGCTGGAAAAGGGAGCCACCCTGCTCGGCAGTCCAGACGCGGATGATTATCCGCTCATCCAGGCGCGCTGGGAAGGGCGCTTGCGCGAATGCCACCGCGCCCTCATCTACGCCAGCAACGCCACCGCCATTTCCATCGTCGGCGAAGGTTCCATCCAGGGCAACGCCGCCCTGGGCAATCTGCGCAATCCGCGCGGCCCATGCCTGATTGAGCCGGTCGAGTGCAAGGATGTCTTGCTGGACGGTTTTTCCACCCAATTCACTCGCCTCTGGTCAATCCATCTGGCCTTTTGTGACGGCGTCATCGCCCGCAACCTCACCATGCGCAGCGGCCAGAGCAACGGGGATGGCATTGACGTGGATTCCTGCAAACAAGTCCGCATCGAGCACTGTGATATTGACACCGGGGACGACGCCATCGCCCTCAAGTCCGGCCGCGGCTCGGAAGGCGTCCGCATTGGGCGGCCCACCGAGGACGTGGTGATCACCAATTGCCTGTTGGGCAGCGGCTTTGCCGGCGTGGGCATCGGGACCGAACTTTCCGGGGGAATCCGCCGCGTCGTCATGGAGGACTGCACGTTCACGCGCGGGGCCAACAGCATTTTCATCAAGAGCCGGAACGATCGCGGCGGCTTCGTTGAAGACATCAAGGGCAAGAACCTGGATTGCCGCGCCAGCACCTTCCTGGTCATTGACCTGCTGACGAAAGGAATTGTTGACGAAGAACCGGTCCCCGGCCAAGCCGGCCTGACCCAGGCGCGCGGACTCAGTTTCTCCAACATCAAAGTCAATGTCCAAACCCTGCTCGACGCCCATCTCCTCTCGCCGGACCAGCCGCTCCAAGGACTCTCTATTGCGGATGTTTCCGGCGCTTGTCGCCGCGCCATCAATTTGGCCAACCTCCGCAACGCCACCCTGCGCGACATCCATGTGACCGGATACAGCGGGCCGTTTCTGTCCCTCACCAATGCCACCGGCCCCGGGCTGGACAAAATCACTGTGCCCGAGGACACCTTCAGCCAAACCAACCGGTGAGAATGGAGAATGGAGAATAGTGAATAGTGAAATGGAAACACCCCCTTTTCCCAATTCAAAATTCAAAATTCAAAATTCGACCAAATCCGCCGCCGCCGCGTTGGCGGCCACTTGCCCGGCGTCTTTGCAACCGGGGATCGTCGCCGAAACGACCGTATCCTTCAGGCACCACGCGATCGCCCATTGCGACATGGCAGTGCCCGCCGGCACTTCCGCCGCGCGAATCTTTTCAACTTCCGCAAGGTCTTTGCCCATCTTTTCCCGGTCAAAGGTGGCGCGGACATCATTTGGCTGGAAGGTGACCCCGGCGCGGTATTTGCCGCTCAACAAACCGCTCGCCAGCGGCACGCGCGCGAGCACGCCCAGCCCATCCCGCCGCGCCGCCGGGAAATACATTTGCTCGGCGCGCCGGTCCAGGCGGTTGTAGAAAACCTGCAGCGCCTCCACCCCGAGGCGGCGGGCTTCGCGCGCCTGGGTTTCGCTCCCCTTCTGCATAATCGAGACGCCCAGATGGCCGATCTTCCCCGCCCGCTTTTCCTCCGCCAGCGCCGTCCACAACTCCTCGTTCAGGAAGGCCGCGTCCGGGCCGGAGTGGAACTGGTAAAGATCAACCGTCTCCACCCGCAACGCCCGCAGCGACGCTTCCAGTTGCCGCCGCGCCTCCGCCGGGGAAAAAGCGTCCGTGCGGTCCATGAACTTGTTGAAGTGATGGCCGAACTTGGTGGCGACAATCCAGCGGGAGCGGTCCCGGCGCGCCAGGTAATCGCCCACCAGTCTTTCGGCGAGGTGATCGCCGTAACATTCCGCAGTGTCAATCAGATTTATTCCCAGGGCCGCGCCCCGGTCCAATATCGCGTCCGCCTCCGCCTGGGAAAAGGCCCGCCCCCATTCCCCGCCGAACTGCCAGGTGCCCAGGCCGATGACCGACACCCGCAAACCGCTGCCGCCAAGATCTCGATAACGCATGAAATACAATTACACGAGGCGCCGGATTCTGGAAAGGCTGGCAATGTAAAGTCGAGCCTGGGCTTCGATATCGGCGCACAGCGCCGACGCTACAACAACCCGAACAGCGCCCGGTTGCATTTTGGACTCGCGCCTCCCGCGCCCCGGCTTATCCTTTCCTCATGCGCACCGTCACTGTTCCATTGGGCAACCGAAGCTATCCCATTTTTGTCGGGGCCGGTTTGCTTTCGGCGCTGGGCCGGTTCTCCGCAAAACTGGAACTCGGCCGCCGTTGCGCGGTCGTCTCGGACGACCGCGTGGCCCGCCTCTACGCCAAACCGGTTTTGGCCGCGCTCCGCTCCGCCGGATTTGAACCGCAGTTGATTTGCGTGCCGTCTGGCGAAACGTCCAAAAGCCTCAAAATGGTCCAGGCCGCCTGCGACCAACTGGCCGCGCACCGCCTCGAACGCCAATCTTTCATCGTCGCCCTGGGCGGCGGCGTGGTGGGCGATCTGGCCGGATTTCTCGCCGCGATTTATCTGCGCGGCATCCCCTTCGTCCAGGTCCCCACCACCTTGCTGGCCCAAGTGGACAGCTCGGTCGGCGGCAAAGTCGGCGTCAATCTCAAAGCCGGCAAAAATCTGGCCGGCGCCTTTCATCAACCCCGTTTTGTCCTCTGCGATTTGCGGACGCTAAATACTCTGCCGCTCCGCCAATTCCGCGCCGGTTTGGCCGAGGTCATCAAATACGGGATCGTCTGCGACGCGCCGCTTTTCGCGCGGCTGGAGCGCGATTTGCCCCGGCTCCTGCGACGCGACCCCGGGATTTTGGCCCAAGTGGTGGCGCGCTGCTGCGAACTCAAGGCGCAAATCGTCCGCCAGGATGAAACCGAAACCGGCCTGCGCGCCATCCTCAATTTCGGCCACACCATCGGCCACGCCATCGAGAACATTTCCGGTTACGGAAAATACCTGCACGGCGAGGCCATCTCCATCGGCCAGGTCGCCGCCGCCAAACTCTCCGCCGAGCTGGCCGGCCTGCCGGCGGCCGACGCGGCCCGCATTGAGAAACTGTTCCTTCGCGCCGGGCTGCCCGTCGCCATCCAACTCGCCGCCCCGGCCCAAGCCCGCCTGCTTGCGGCCATGCAACTGGACAAAAAAGTCAGCGCCGGCGAAATCAAATTCGTCCTCGCCCGCCGCATTGGCCGCGTCGAATCCGGTCACAAAGTTCCGCCCGCCCTCATCCAAAAAGTATTGACGCCACCTACTGCGAATGGTCAATTATGAATGGAGAATAGTGAAATGAAAACATCCCCCTTTCCCAATTTAACATTCAACATTCAAAATTCCTGGAGCCATGTCCGCCATCAATGAAGCCATCGTCCGGGAATACTTCGAGCTGCACGGTTTTCTCGTGCGCCAGGATCGCAAGTACGAAGCGCGCGGCAAGCAGGAGATTGACGGCATTGATTTCTTCGTCTGGAATCCGCAACCCGTCAAACCGGCGGCCCCCGCTCCCTTCGTCCTGGCTTCCGCCGACCTGCCCTCCGTCAACCGCGCCCTGGTCGTGGTGCGCGGCTGGCACACCGAATCCTTCGGGCCGGCCCTCCTCGAAAGTTCGCCCGAAATGTTCCGTTTCGTCGAGCCGGCCGTTTTCCAGCAGGCGGCGCGCGCCTTCAGTCCCGACCTCGCGCCGCTGAAGATATTGATTGTGCCCGCCCTGCCGCAAACCGCGGTCGCGCGCCAGCAAAGCCTCGCCATCCTGCGCGCCAAGGGTCTGGACGCCGTCATTCCCTTTCGCACCATTCTGGTTGACCTGATCGCGCGCGCCGAGGTCAACCGCAACTATGACAAATCCGACCTCCTCCAGGTGATCCGTGTGCTCAAGAACTACCAATTATTCAAGGACCCGCAAATGGAACTGTTCCGCGGCGCCCGCCGGGCCAGGCGCCCCCGCCGCGCCTGACCTCCGCAACCGGCGCGCTCCCTGGCCAGCCCCGGAATAAGAAACCTGATTGCAACGGCCTATTTTGCCGTCCTCAAAATTTTTTCTCGACACTCTTGGCCGCCTTGCTAAAATGAATACACCCGCATTTAAGACACCAATGCGGGTGTATTCTTTTTTTCAGCGTCCCCCAAACTGCACATTTGACACTCGGTTGGAAACGCCGGCCGTGCGCCGCTATGAAGGCTTCGTCCCGAATCCGGCGAGTGAACGCCGGACCATCACCGCATCGCCGGCGTCCAGTTGCCTTCGAAGCGGGCGCCCACCATAAGCCGGGTGACCAGGTTGTAGCTGCCGATCCCGGCCGGGATGCGATTGGCTTTGAGAAATCTGTCGTAGATTCGCGCCTGCAGGCGAGCCACAGCCGGCTTGTACCGTCGCAGCACCCGCGCTCGCATCTCATTGATGTCGCTGACGACCTGCGGAGAAAGCTCCGGCAACGCTTCCGCGGAATTGGGGCTTCGCTTCGGCAGATAAAAATACAGATTCAGCCAGCCGGAGTACCGGATTGCCGGAACGTCACTGCGCAAACACGCCAGGATTCCGATGAAGTTGGCCTCCGACTCATCCGCAAATCCGGCCAGGTGCGACCATTCATGCGCGAGCAGAAAGGGTTCCTCGAAGGGAAGGAGGTGTGAGTCAAATATAACTTCACACCCGAATGGATTCATGAAGCCGTCCACGCCCTCGGCGCCCAGAAGAGGGTTGAGCAGGGAGGTCCGCGGCGCCACTCCGCTGAAATCCGGGCGATGCCCCAATTCCCGGACGACCTGCTGAAAGGACCGCTCCAGCGCCCCGCGCCATTGTTCCGGCGCAGGCATGGGCTGCCCACGCGCCGCGCCCACTTCCGCATTCAGGTGTTCAATGGCGGACTTGGACAAGGCGAGCGCGGCCTGCGGCGTGACCCGTTTGGAGTCCCAATCCAGCTTGGCGGTCAGCGGGAGCCGCTGATAGTTGAGTCCCCATAACAATTCGAAAGCGCAGACCAGCGCCCCCGCCAGCGTCAGCGTGCCGGCGGCGGCCCGCCCGGCGGCCCGCCATTTGCGTCCGGCCCCGGCGGCGCGGATTCGCCCAATCCACCAGGCGGGAATGCCGAGGGCCGCCGTGAGCAGCAGCACGTCCAGCACCGGAACGGGCGTCCAGCGCGTGAGAGGTTTGACCCAGGCCGCCAGATGCGGGTAGAGGCCGCTGGAATAAACCTTTTCAACCCAGCCAGCCGGGAACCGAATCCCGGCCAGCGCAATCGCGGCCAGCACGATCAAAATCCGGATGCCGTGATGATTGCTGATTTTCATCGCGCCCTGCCACCATGCCACCGGCGGCATAATTAGCGATTGAAAAATGAGTGTGGAAAGTGCAGGCAGGGTGCTCTAAAAAAAGAATACATCCACATTGAAGTCAAGCAATGTGGATGTATTCATTTTAGCAACGCGGCCGCGCGCGTCGAGAAATAAATCGCGACAGGAAAACTCGCGCCCGCGGTGGTTGGAGCCGGAACTCGCCTCTTGACGCCGTCCTCCCTTGCTGGCAGCATGGCGCCGCAATGAGCGAGTTCCATCGAAAACCAGTTCTCCCTCAGCCGTGCAAGGCCAATGAACGAGCGGCCCGTCAATCACCCATTCCCCTCTAATCCCATGAAACGTCTATTAGCCGTCGCGCTCTGCTTATGTTCCATCTTGGCAGCGAACGCGGCACTGACCCTGAAGGAAATCCGCACGGCGTCCAGGAACGTCCTGGTCGCCTATTTCAAAAGCACGGTGATCCTGGCCAATGAGGTCAATACCTCCGATCTGTCGGCCTGGAAACTCAACGGCCAGCCCGTGACGGCCATCAACAAATTCGTCACCGAGGCCGACGCCTGCGATCACCACATCTACCTCCAGGTCCCCGAGCTGGTCAACGGAATGACTTACACGCTGCAGACGCCCTACGGTGAGATGACCTTCGTCTTTGACGACCGCACCACCTTCTGCGAGTCCATCAAGTCCAATCAGAATGGATACAGCGCCCTGTCGAAAGTGCGCTACGCCAATTTCGCCATCTGGCTCGGCGACGGCGGGAGCCAGCGAATCAGCGGCGACCTGCCCTCCTACACGGTCTTCAAGATGGCCAACGGCGCCATCCTCGCCCAAGGCACGTTGCAGCCGTTCGGCGAGCAAAAGGACGCCTCGTCGGGCGATTTCGTTTACCGGATAGACCTGTCGGCTGTCCCCGAAGGCGGCCCCTATAAGATCGCCGTCAAGGGCTGCGGTTGTTCCTATCCTTTCGGCGTCGGTGGCGATTTCTCGCGCCGGCTTGGCTATGTGTCATTCCGGTCGCTCTACCACCAGCGCTGCGGCTGCCCGATCATGGAGCCTTATGCCTGGAACATCAAACCGGACCCGTGCCACACGACCATTTGGGAGGTCAACGACCGCATCGCCGAAGCCAGCCTGGTGGTCACCGGAAATGAACCTTCCTTCACCGCCTACGGCGGTTATCACGATGCCGGCGACGGGGACCGCCGCACTTTCCACATGGACGTGCCGGTCACCCTCCTGACGACCTACGAAGCGTTCCCGGATATGTTCGTGGACGATCAGTTCAACATCCCGGACAAGTTCGACTCGACCTTCCATATTCTGGGCAAGGGCAACGGCATTCCCGACATCCTCGACGAAGCCATGTGGGGCGCCATGTTCTGGGAATATATGCAGGAGACCAACGGCCAGATCCACTGGGGCATCGAAACCAAGGGTTATTCGCCCTTCACCACATACGAAAATGACAAGACACGCTTCGGCACGGAAATAATTCGTCCGGAATCAGCCAGCTTCGCCTCCGGCATGTTTATGCACATGGCCCGCTTGATCCAGCCCTACAATGCGGCCCGTTCCCAAGAGCTGCAAAAGCACGCCGAAATGGCGTTTGCGGCCGCCGCCGCGCAGTATGCCGCCGCCGGCTCACAGGCCCCGGTGACGCATCGGCTTTACTACGCCGTCCAGAACTACCTGCTCACCGGCGATGAAACCGCCCACCAGATGGTCAAGGACCTCTCGACCAACGCCCTGGGGTATGAAAGGACCTTCAATGGCTCGCCTGAGGCCTTTCCCAGAGGCGGTTGGATGGCTTCCTTCTTTTATTCCTACATCGTCGCCACGAATCGGCCCACCGATCCCGCCGTCGTGGATTGCTTCAAGGCCGCCATCAAAGCCGCCGCCGACAGGGAAATCGGCATCCTGGCCGCCAATGCCTATCCGGTGGGCACCCTGGCCAATCTCAGTTGGTGGGGCAGCAACAATGCCCAGGGCCAATATGCCTATCCCTGCCTGCTCTATTGGTCCCTGACCAAGGAACAGAAATACATAGATGCCGCCAGCCAGTTGATGGACTACACCCAGGGCCTCAACCCCATCGGCAAGTGTTACATGACCGGGATCGGATTCGACCGTGTCCACAATCCCCACGACCGCGAATCGGCCTATACCAAGAAGATGGGATGGGGGCCTCGCCCCGGTATTCTGGTCTTCGGTCCGGGCGGCACGGGCAATGGCGTGCAGATTCCCGCCGTCACCGGACTCGCCCGCGAACGCAGGTATATAGACAACCTGCCGTCCATCCAGTGGAACGAGTTCACCATCTATCAGAGCCTCTGCTTCCCCTCGGCGGTTTACCCGGTGCTGGGCCAGGGCGGCAAGTACGACGAACGGATAGATCCGTTCAGCCTCCAGCAAAAGTAAGGCAAGGTCATTCTTGTGAAGAAGGCCGTGAAATGGTTGTTGGCGGCACTGTTGGCCGCGGCGGTGGCCTTGCAGTTCTTTAATCCGGCGCTGACCAATCCGCCCGTCCTGCCAGGGGCCGATATGATGGCGCGCAACGCCCCGCCGGCGCAGATGGCGGCGTTGCTGCATAACGCCTGTTATGATTGTCATTCTTACACCACGAAATGGCCGTGGTACAGCCATCTGGCGCCGGTTTCCTGGTTTCTGGCCAGCCATGTCAACCAGGCGCGCGCGGCGATGAATTTCTCGGAGTGGCCGCACGATGACCCGTATAAGGCGGGCAAGCGCTGGGCCAAGATCAGCCATCGGGTGGCGGACGGCTCGATGCCGCTGGCCAGTTATACTTGGATCCATCCGGCCTCCCGCCTGACCGGGGACCAGCGGAAGCAATTAAGCGATTGGGCGGCCAAAATGGCGGAGAAGTTGCAGTGAAAGAAAGGGGGTACTGGACAAAAACCTCCATGTCGCCGGTAGGGCGGCGCTGCTGCGCCGCCCAAGAATTCAGGGCAGAGCGGCAGCTCTGCCCTACCTGGAAGGTGAAGATTTTCGTCCTGCGCCCAAAGAAAGGGGATTCGTGACTCCGGTGTAATGCCTCAATGTTGAGTGGGCAAGGAAGGCAGGGCGGGCAGTCCCCTGCCCGCCGCGGCGCACACGGAGTGCGCGCGGGTGCAGGACAAGAATCTTCACGTCTTCGGTAGGGCGGCGCTGCTGCGCCGCCCAAGAATTCAGGGCAGAGCGCCAGCTCTGCCCTACCTGGAAGGTGAAGATTTTCGTCCTGCGCCCAGTGCGCGCCCTGCCACCCAGGACTGGCGCGTTGCAATCCGGGCTTGCCGGGCGGGCGGAAAGGAGGTACGAAAGAGGCATGATGTCTAATCCATATTCCAAGCCGCGTTCTCCCTTCGCGCCGGTTCGCGCCACGGTGGCGACTCTCCGCCTCAACCGCCGGCGTTTCATTTATTCCACCGCGCTGGCCGCGGGCGCGCTGGCCGCGCGGCTGGCGCCCGCCGGCGCCGCTGTCAAGTTGAAATCACCCAATGAGAAGCTGGACATCGGGTGCATTGGCACGGGAGGCTGGCGGGGACCGCAGGATGTCGTGGGGCTGGCCGATTTGGATGGCAAAGGGGTCCCGCAACAGAACATCGTGGCGCTGTGCGATGTGGATGAGAATTTTTTAAAGGCGATGGCGCAGCACTTTCCTGGAGCGCGCCTCTACAAGGACTACCGGGTGATGCTGGACAAGGAAAAGACGCTCGACGCGGTGAGCGTGACGATCCCGGATCATCAACACGCCCCGGCGGCCATGCTGGCCATGGCGGCGGGCAGGCATGTCTATTGCGAAAAGCCGCTGACGCACTCGGTGTGGGAAGCGCGCCAGTTGACGCTGGCGGCCCGCAAATACGGCGTGATCACGCAAATGGGCAACCAGGGGCATGCGGGGGAGGACAACCGCCGGCTTTGCGAAATGATCGCGGCAGGCGTGATCGGTCCGGTGCGCGAAGTTCATTGCTGGACAGACCGGCCGGTTCATGTCGAGGGCGGTCCGGGTTGGGTCCAAGGCCATGAACGTCCGCCGGGTTCTGATCCGGTGCCCGCCACTTTGGATTGGGATTTATGGCTGGGTCCGGCGCCGAGCCGTCCTTTCCTGGCCGGCTGGCCGGAAGACAAGAGTATTCCGGTTTATTGCCCGCATGTTTGGCGCGGTTGGTGGGATTTTGGATGCGGCGCCATTGGGGACATGGCCTGCCATATCATGGACGGCCCGTATTGGGCGTTGAAGCTGGGCGCTCCCACGACGGTGGAACTGGTCAAGTCCACCAAGCTGATGCCGGAAATGGCGCCCTGGGCGTCCGTCATTAAATTCCAATTCCCGGCGCGGGGCGACATGCCGCCCTGTAGTCTGACTTGGTATGACGGCGGCCAGAAACCGTCCAAACCTTCCGAAATGGAGGCGGCGCAATTAGAGGACAACGGCGCGCTGCTGATTGGCGACAAGGGGAAGATCGTCGCCGGCACCTACGGCGAGAATCCGCATTTGCTGCCCGAGTCCCGGATGGTGGACTACAAGCGGCCCGCTCCCACGATCCCGCGCGTGCCGGAGAACAGCCCGCACAAGGATTTTATCCGGGCGTGCAAAGGCGGCCCGGCGGCGTGCTCGAATTTCGACGTATCCGGCCCGTTCACCGAAATGGCCTTGCTGGGCAACGTGACCTTGCGCCTGGGCAAAAAAATTGAGTGGGACCCGGTCAATTTGAAATGTCCGGGCACGCCCGAGGCGGACGCCTTCCTCCATCCGTCGTTTCGCGACGGCTGGAAGGTGGCGCCGGCGTAGGGGTAAGTTTGACAGGCGCCGGCATTTGGCGCATGGTTTGGTGTGTGCCCAATAATGCGCATGATATGAAGTCATTGGCGGCAATCTTGGTTCTGCTGGCTTTTGCGGGATGCCGCACGGAAATGCGCGTCGTGGTTGGGTTGCTCCGGCGGCCGGCAATTGATCGTCTTGACAGGGTCCGGCTGTAGCGGCGGTCTGTGACCGCCGGAAATCAAAAACTCCTGAAAAGCGACGGTCATAGACCGCCGCTACAATCCTCCAGATTGAGTCCTTCGAGGATTTGGCCCAACGACTTTCCCTCGCTCGCCACCAACTCCGCCATCAAGAGACAGGCCAGGATGCCGTCCTTCTCCGGCGCCGCGCGGACGACGGAGCCGGTCCAGCCGCGATTTTTTTTCAAATGATAAAGGGCCAGGGCGAGAATTTGGTTGGGCGCGAGACAGGCGCCGTCCCGGTCCACCACGCCGCAACGGCCGGCATCGCCGTCGGTGGCCAGCCCCAGTTGGGCCTGGCCGCGGCGAACGGCCTGGCGCACTTCGGCGAGGTGTTCCGCGGACGGATCGGGCGGGTGGCCGCCGAAGAAGGCGTCGGATTCATTGTGGAACACGGTGAGTTTGGCGCCGGCCTTGAGGAGAAGAGTGTCCAGATAACCGCGCCCGCAACCGAACATCAAATCCACCGCGATTTTCAGCCGGGCTTTTTTAATGGCGGCGAAATCCACCAGCTTTTCGATCTGCTTATCATAGCCGGGCTGCGGATCAAAAGTCCTGGCCTGGAAAGTCCCGGTAACGACGGCCGGGAAGCTCCAGTTTGCTTGCTGCAAACGGACGATGGCGGCTTCGATGGGGCCGGTGGCATCCGGCCCGGCGCCCGCGCCATCGTAGCGGGAAAATTGAAAGCCTGAATACTCCGGGGGATTGTGGCCGGCGGTGATGTTGATGCCGCCGATGGCTTTGCGTTGGCGGATGGCCAGGGCCAGGACCGGGGCCGGTGCGGCGCCGTTGCACAGGAGCGGACTCAAGCCGGCGGCAGTCAAAACCTCGGCCGCGGCCAGGGCAAATTGGGGGCCGAGAAAACGGCAGTCGTGGCCTATGATGACGGTGGTCCCGCGCCGGTGAATGGGGGAATTGGGATCGGCCAGTTCCTTGTTGAGGTATTCGGCCACGGCCTGGGTGGCCAGCCGGACGTTGGCGAAGGTAAAATCGCGCGCCATGATCGCGCGCCAGCCGGCGGCGCCAAACTGAATGGAAGTAGGGCCGGGCGAGTCCATGGACACGCTACTGTTTCCAATCGAACGCCCCTTTTTTCAAGGCATAGATATAGCCGATGAACAGGATGCCGAGAAAACAAAACATCGAGCCGAAAATGAGCGAGGCGTCCGCCCCGAGCATCTGGCGGTAAATCATGGCCCAAGGATAAAGAAAAACGACTTCGATATCGAAAAGAATAAACAGCATGGCCACGAGATAAAACTTGACCGAGAGGCGGGTGTTGCCTGCGCCGACGGGCAACATGCCGCATTCATAAGCGGTGTCCTTGATGGCGGAGTTCCTGCCGCGTTTGCCGACCACCACGGACGCCACCAGGGTGCCGCCGGCGAACAAAAGGGCGACCAGGCCCAGAATCGCCACCGGAATATATTCCCGCAATTGCGTTGATTCCATGAATGGGAAGATAAGAAATGGCGGCGCGCTTGGCAAGAGCAAAGGGTGACAGAGCGTAATGCGTCAGTCTTGGAAGGTAGGGCGCGCACTCCGTGCGCGCCGCGGCGGGCAGCGGAGTGCCCGCCCCACCTTTCCTCGCCGCCACTGACGCATTACGACAGAGCAAAGGGCGAAGGGGAGGCGAAATAATTCACTATTAGAAAAGATTTTATTTGCAGGGGCGTTAAGTGCTGGATTATTATGCGCGCTCCTATTGGAGAGTGGGTTGGAGCGGATGCGTTGGCCCGATGATACCGGTTGAGCGGGGTGAATATGGGACGGCGGCGGAGTCGTCTTATCGAGCGGCGGGTAAATCAATCAACCGGCCCGGCTGGCGGAAAAGGCCTCCCAAAAGGATTTAAACTTATGAAAGGACCATTAAGAGTCGTAATTATCGCGGCGCTGGCGGCGGCGCTGGCGGGTGGAGGATATTGGGCCTGGCAGGCGCGCCATCCCGCCAAGTCCCTCTTTCGCACGGGGACGGTCAGGCAGGGCAACCTGGTGGCAACGATCACGGCCACGGGCACGGTCGAGCCGGAAGTGGTGGTGGACGTGGGGGCGCAAGTGTCCGGGCAATTCCTCGAGTTTGGCAAGGACGAGAATGGCAAGCCCGTTGATTATGGGTCCGTGGTGAAGTCGAACATGCTCCTGGCCAGGATTGACACCAACCTGTTCCAGGCCGATGTGGACCTGGACAAAGCAGTGGTGGATTCGGACAAAGCGGGGGAAGCGCAGGCCGCCGCCAATGTGAAGCAGATGGAAGCGACCGAGGCGCAGGCGGAAGCGGATTGGAAACGGGCGCAGATGCTCGGGCCGTCGGAAGCGCTGGCGCCGACCACCTTTGATTCCTACAAGGCCAATTACGAAGTGGCCAAAGCCAAGGTGGATCTGGCCATTGCCGCCCTGGGCTCGGCCAAAGCCGCGACAGTCCAGGCGGAGGCCACCCTGAGAAAAGCCATACAGAACCTCGATTACTGCACCATTGTTTCTCCGGTGGATGGTGTGATCATTGACCGGCGGGTCAACATTGGCCAGACGGTGGCCTCGAGCCTGAACACGCCCAGTTTGTTTCTCATTGCCGAGAACCTCACCAACATTCAGGTTTGGGCCTCGGTCAATGAAGCCGACATCGGGAATATCCATCCCGGCCAGCCGGTGACCTTCACGGTGGACGCTTTTCCAAACCGGGTCTTCCATGGGTCGGTCAACAAGGTGCGGCTCAACGCGACCATGACGCAGAATGTGGTGACCTACACCGTGGAGGTGGACACGGACAACTCGGACGGCAAACTCCTGCCATACTTGACAGCCAATGTCAACTTTCTCACCGGAGAGGCCACCAATACCTTGCTGGTCTTGAACTCCGCCTTGCGCTGGCACCCCCAGAACGACCTGATTGCCCCGGAGTTTCGCCAGTCAGGCAATGCGGCCGGCCGCGATCCCGCGGGGGTGAGGGCTTCGGGCCAGTCTGGCGCGCCCAGCGAGGGAGCCGAGGCAGCCGGCAGCAGCAGCGGCCGGCGGGGAGGGGAGCGCGGGAGCGGCGGACCAGAAGCCGTCCCCGTAAAAACGGGGACAATATGGACGAAGGACGGGACTTTTGTCCGGCCCATTTCAGTCAAACTGGGATTGACGGATGGAACTTGGACCCAGGTGCAAGGCGAAGGCGTGGCCAAAGGCGCCGTCGTGGTGACGGGCACCCTGAGCGTGGAAGCGGCCGCGGAAGAAGTATCCACCGACGCCAATCCGTTTATACCGCAAATTGGCCGGCGGGGCGGGCCTGGTGGCGGCATGGGCGGCGGCGGCGGCGGCGGCGGAAGGCGCGGAGGCTGATGACGGCGAGGAATGGTTATGGCATTGCTTGAATTGCGCGAGGTTTGCAAGACCTACCACCTGGGGGAAATGGATCTGCAGGTGCTCAAAGGCGTCACCCTCTCCGTGGCCAAGGGAGAACTGGTTGCCTTGATGGGGGCCAGCGGCTCGGGCAAGAGCACCCTGATGAATATCCTTGGCTGCCTCGATCATCCCAGCTCGGGGGAGTATTGGCTGGATGGCCAGGAGATTTCGGGCGCGTCGGCCAATGAACGGGCCAGGCTGCGCAACCGCCTGATCGGTTTTGTCTTCCAAAGTTTCAATCTCCTGGCCCGAACCTCCGCCCTGGACAACGTCTCCATGCCGCTGACCTATGGCTATGAGTACGTCCACGAGGAAGAAATGAAGGCGCGCGCCACCGCCATGCTCGACAAGGTGGGTCTGGCCGACCGCATGGACCATCAGCCTTCGCAACTTTCGGGCGGCCAGCAGCAGCGGGTGGCCATTGCCCGCTCGCTCATCAACCGGCCGCGGCTGCTTTTGGCCGATGAACCGACGGGCAATCTGGATTCGCGCACCAGCCAGGAGATTCTGCAAATGTTACGCGCGCTCAACGAGGAGGAAGGTCTGACCATTATCCTGGTGACACACGACCCGCAAGTGGCGCGGCACGCCAAACGAGTCATTCACATCCGTGACGGGTTGATCGAGGGGGATGGGGAGGCGAAGAGAGAGGAGAAATCAACATGAGAGCTTATCGCACCTTTAAGACGGCGATGCGCGCTTTGCGCAGGAATGTCATGCGGGCCGCCCTGACCACCCTGGGAATCGTCATCGGGGTGGCCGCGGTGATTGCCATGATGGAGATTGGCAATGGCTCCTCCAAGGCCATCCAACACACCATTGCCACCATGGGCGCTTACAATCTGATGGTCTTTCCCGGCAACTCCTTGCTGGCCGGCATCAGCACCGGCACCGGCGGCAGCATGCGGCTGACCCCCGGGGACGCGGAGGCGATTTTGGCCGATTGCCCGTCGGTGGCGGCGGCGGCGCCGGTCGTGTTTGCCCGGGCGCAGGCGGTCTATAATAACCTGAACTGGCAGCCCGGCACCCTCTACGGAACCACCCCGGCTTTCCTGGATGTGCGGGATTGGAGTGATATGGCGCTGGGGGATGCGTTCAGTGAGAGCGATGTCCGCAACGCCAGCAAGGTCTGCGTCATTGGCAAGACGATTGTGGAAAAGCTCTTCCTGGATGAACCGCCCATCGGCAAGGAACTCCGCCTCATGAACGTCAACTTCAAAGTCATTGGCGTGCTCAAGGCCAAGGGCGCCAACATGATGGGATCGGACCAGGACGACATCATCCTGGCTCCGTGGACCACGATCAAGTACCGGCTCTCCGCCACCGGCAACTCCACGGCTTCTTCCGCCGCCGCCACAACCACGAGCGTTCTTCCCAGCCAGGTCTATCCTCCCGCCCCGGCCTCCTTGTATTCGGTCCCTACTTCAACGCAACAGGCCGATACGCCGCAGCCGGTGCGGTTTGCCAATGTCAACCAAATCGTGGTGGCGGCCAGATCGGGAGGCGAAATCCAGTCGGCCATTGAAGAAATCACCGCCCTGCTGCGCGAGCGCCATCACATCCGGGCCGACATGCCCGAAGATTTCACCATCCGCGACATGACGGAAATGGCCCGGACGATGAGTTCGACGACGGAGTTAATGACGACGCTGCTCCTGATCGTGGCGGCGATTTCGCTGGTGGTGGGCGGCGTGGGCATCATGAACATCATGCTCGTGTCCGTCACGGAGAGAACACGCGAGATCGGCCTGCGCATGGCCGTCGGCGCCCAGTCCAACGATATTCTGCATCAATTCCTGACGGAGGCGATTGTGCTCTGCCTGATCGGCGGCGCGGTCGGCATTGCCGTGGGGCGGACGACTTCCATCCTGGTGCGGCTGATCAAACACTGGCCGACCGCCGTGTCCTTGGGCGCCATCATCGTGGCCGTGGCGGTTTCGGCCCTGGTCGGTGTGCTGTTTGGATTTTATCCCGCGTGGAAGGCCTCTCGTTTGGATCCGATTGACGCCCTCCGTTACGAATAGGGAAAAGAGTTGATCCCTCCTTGAAATTCATGAACACATCTCTTGCAATGCCGCGGACGGCCCTGGCCGTTTCCCTGGCCGCGCTGACCCTGATGAGCGGCTGCATGGTCGGCCCGGATTACCAGCCGCCGAAAACCCAGGCGCCGCCGGCCTGGTCCGGTGTGACCAACAGCGCCGCCACCGCGGGCACGCGCCTGTCGGACAACCCGGCGGCCCTGGCCCGATGGTGGACCCAATTCCAGGACCCCAAGCTGACCGAGTTGGTGCAGGAAGCGCTCCGGACTAATCTTGACGTGCAAATCGCGGAAGCGCGCCTGGCGGAGGCGCGAGCCGCCCGCGGCAGGGATGTGGGCGGGCTTTGGCCTTCCCTCCAGGCTTCGGGGTCAGCCACCCACTCCGGTTCGGTCAGAGGAGGCAACGGCGGTGGTCCCGCCAACACACTCAGGGCCGGTCTGGGGGCGGCGTGGAATTTGGATTTCTTTGGCCGCACGCGGCGGCAGATCGAGTCCGACGACGCCTCCATCGCGGCGGCGGACGAAAATATGCACGACGCGCAGGTGACGCTGGCTTCGGAAGTGGCGCTGGATTACATCCAGGTGCGCACGGCGCAGGAGGAAATCGCCATCGCCCGGACCAATCTGCAGTCCGAAGTGCATACCGCCGAGGTGACGCGCCAGAAAGGGCTGGCCGGGTTTGTCAGCAAGCTGGACCAGGCCAATGCCGACGCGCAAGTGGCTTCGACGTCGGCGAGCATTCCCCCGCTCGAAACCTCCATCCAGCAGAATATTTTCGCGTTGAGCATTTTGCTGGCCCGTCCGCCCGCCGATTTGTTGGAAGAATTGTCCAAACCCGGCTCCATCCCCCTGACGCCGCCGGAAGTGCCGGCGGGGTTGCCGTCGGACCTCTTGCGGCGGCGGCCGGATGTCCGCGCCGCGGAAGCGAATTTGCATGCGGCCACGGCGCAAATCGGCGTGGCGGTGGCCGACTTTTATCCACAATTCTCGTTGACAGGGAATCTCAATTACCAAAGCAGCCTGGCGCGGGATTTGTTCGCGGGCCCCAATGGCGTTTATTCAGGCGGCCCGCAGGTGAACTGGCCGGTTTTTTCCGCCGGGAGCACGGTCTATTCGGTGCGTTTGCAAAAGGCGCTGACGGAGGAGGCTTACCTGAATTACCGGAAAACCGTGCTGGCGGCGCTGGCCGACGTGGAGAGCTATCTGGTGGCGTTTGCCAAGGAGTGGGAGCACCGCAAGGCCTTGAGCGCGGCGGTGGAAAACAACCGCCAGGCGCTGAGTCTATCGCAGACACTTTACCAGGCAGGCACCGAGGAGTTTCTGACGTTGCTGGATGCCGAGCGTTCCGTGTTGGGATCGGAGACGGCGCTGGCGCAGAGCCAGCAGGCCATTTCGTCGGACCTGGTGAACATTTACCGGGCGCTGGGCGGCGGGTGGGAGGAGAAGAACTGAGGGGAATGGTGAATTGAGAGCGTGGCCAATCGCTCAGGCGGCAACCTCTTCGTCGGCCAGTTTGCGGTAGAGAGTGGCCACGCTGACGTTGAGGAGTTGGGCGGCCTTTTCTTTGTCGCCCCCGGCCACGGCCAGGGCGCGGTTGACGTAACCCACTTCCTGCTCGCGCAGAAAATCCTTCAGCGGACCCACCGCCGGGGCAAGGGCATGGCCGGCGCTTGCCTGAGGAGGGGCGGGTCGAACCGGCGGGCCGGACGATGCCTCCGGCGACGGGCCGGGCATTTCGACCAACTCCTCGCTGTCGTCGCCCGCAGCCTGGCCGCGCACGGCCGGGGGCAGATCCGCCACCCTGATGGTGCTGGCTTCGCACAAGGCGCAGGCCCGTTCGATGGCGTTTTCCAGTTCGCGCACGTTGCCCGGCCAATCGTACGCGGACAGCACCTCCAGGGCCTTGCGCGTAATTTGAAAAAGCCCGCCCGTGCGCGGATTGATCTTGTTGCGCAGGAAATGGACGGTCAGAACCGGTATGTCCTCGCGGCGCTCCCGCAGATTGGGCAAATTGATGGCAATGACGTTGAGCCGGTAGTAAAGATCCTCGCGAAAAGCGCCCTCCTTGACTCGCTGCTCCAACGGTTCGTTGGTCGCGGACAGGACCCGCACGTTGACGCTGGTCGCGACATTGTCGCCGACGCGCCGCACCTCCCGATCCTGCACGACGCGCAGCAGGCGGCTCTGCAACACCGGCGGCATGGAGCTGATTTCGTCCAGAAAGATCGTGCCGCCGTCCGCCTCGTGGAAAAGCCCTTTCTTGTCGTTGATCGCCCCGGTGAAGGCGCCTTTGCAATGGCCGAAAAGTTCCGATTCCAGGAGGTTCTCCGGCAGGGCGCTGCAGTTGATGGGAATGAACGGGGCGAATTGGCGGCGGCTGTTGAAATGGAGCGCGCGGGCCACCAATTCCTTGCCCGTGCCGCTTTCGCCCAGGATGAGGATGGTGCTGTCGGTGTCGGCCACGCGCTCGATCATCTTGAAGACGTCCTGCATCTTGGGGGAATTGCCGATGAGCTGGTTGAAGTGGTATTTCTTCTTGACTTGTTTCCGGAGGTAAATGTTCTCCGAAAAAAGCTCGTCGTAGGCCAGGGCGCGGCGGACACACTGGATGAAATCATCCACCTTGAACGGTTTCTCCAGGTAGTCGAACGCCCCCTTCTTCATCGCATCCACCGCCGTCCCGATGGTGGCGTAGGCGGTGATGAGGATGGCGGTGGCGGGCGGATTGAGCGCCCGGGCCTTTTGCAGAATATCCAATCCATGCGTGCGGGTTTTGTCCAGATACAGGTCAGTGATCACCAATTCGGGACGCTGCGATTCCAGGCCTTCCACGGCGGCGTTGTAACTGCTGTAGGGAAAAACCTCGTGGCCTTCCCGGCGGAGGATTTCGGCCAGCGACTGCACCATGGTCACTTCATCATCAAGCAGCAGGACTTTTGCCATGTCGGGACTGTATGCAAAGCCGGCGCGGGCCGCAAGCCGCTTTGCAAGGATTAAAGGTCAAGGCTTCAGCTTCAATTTCCAAAACTCCCGGCCAACCGGCCTGGAATTTGTTCTCTTAATGTTTGCCGGAAACCAGGTCGCTCAACTTGAAAATGGGCAGGAACATGCAGACCACAATCCCGCCCACCACCACGCCCAAAAACACGATCAGCAACGGTTCGATCAACGAGGTCAAACCGTCCAGCGTCGTTTTTATCTCTTCATCCAAAAAATCGGCCACCCGTTCCAGCATGTTGTCAATCTTGCCCGTTTGTTCCCCGGCCGTCAGCATGCGGATGATCATGACCGGGAAAACCGGGTGCTTGGACAGCGCGGTGGATATGCCCTCCCCGCGTTCAATGTCCACCGCGGCGGTCTTCAGCGCGTTTTCCATGACGACGTTGCCCACCGTGTTCTGCACGATGGCCAGCACTTCCAGAATCGGCACCCCGCTGCGCACCAGGGAGGACATGGTGCGCGCGAAACGCGCCAGGCAGATTTTATGGGCAATGGCGCCGAAGATGGGCAGCTTGATCCGTTTGGCGTCCCAATAAGCGCGGCCCATCGGCGTGGAGATATAATAGAACCAGCCGCCGACAATCCCGCCCAGCCCTAGAAAAATCACCATAATGTTGCCCTTCATGAAGTTGCTCACCGCGATGAGGAATCTCGTCGGGGCAGGCAGTACGCCGCCAAAGCCGGCAAAAACATCCTTGAACACCGGCACCACCACCACCATGAGGAAGATCGTGATGCCAATGGCCACGATCGTCACCGCCACCGGATACATCAGGGAAGACTTCACCTTCTTGCGCAGGCGGGCGGTGTTTTCCAGGTAGGTGGCCAGGCGGCCGAGGATTTCCGCCAGCAGCCCGCCCTTTTCCCCGGCGCCCACCATCGAATAGTAGAGCCGGTTGAACACCTTGGGATGCTTCTGCAAGGCGTCCGAAAAACTGTCGCCCCCCTCCACCCGCGTCGTGACGTCCTTGATGACGTCGCGCATCACTTTATTGTCCGTCTGGTCGGCCAGGGCCTGGAGGGACTGAACCATGGCCAGTCCGGCGTCAATCATGGTGGACAATTGCCGGGTAAAAATGACCAAATCCGACAAGGCCACCTTGCCGCCGCTCGTGCGGCCCTTTTTGCCGAGCCGTTCGTTGATCGAAACCACCAGCATGTTGCGATTCAACAGCGCCGCGACTGCCCCGGCCTCGCTGGAGGCGTCAATCGAACTGCGGATTTCCCGTCCGCTCACCGAATCGCGGGCGACATAGCTGAAAGATGGCATAGACTTGTATTCTGACGACAGAGCGTAGCAATTCCCCGGCCAAAATGCAAGCCGGAATGCGCCGGCGGGGCCGCTCTAAAGTCGCGGCGGCTTTCGGCAGAAAGCCGCTGAATTTCCGCATCCCCAGCCGTTTCGCGGCAACTTTAGAGCAGCCCTGATGCGCCGGCCACTCGAATTGGGGGCGCAGGACGAAAATCTCCACCTTCCAGGCAGGGCAGAGCTGCCGCTCTGCCCTGAATTCTTGGGCGGCGCAGCAGCGCCGCCCTACCGAAGACGTGAAGATTCTTGTCCTGCACCCCTCGAATTTGGGTTGGCTGTCCTCAATGGGCCGGCCCAAAGCGGCGTGGCGAAGAATTTTGGCGTTTTCCCCGCCCGCTCACCCCGCCCAGGTCAACGCGCCGGAGAACAAGGGAGACTCAGTTTTGCCCCGCGTCCTCGGTGAAAGTCGCGACGGCATGAATTTCTCTCAATTCGCCTGCGCCGCCCGCCTCTGCCTCAGTGTGGATGATCCTGCCGCGCGTGCCGAATGATTTCACTTCATCAACCAGCCGCGCGTCCACGGCATCGCGTTGCCGCGAGCACCCGGCGTTCGCCAGGACATCGGATAATGCGGCTTGGGCGGATTCAATGGTCGCTTTGATTTGCGGCGCGACTGTCAGATTCGTCATGAAGGTCGGCGCGTCCTGGCCCTGGCCAAAATCTTCCGGGACGACAGCGCGGCCATGAAGCTGTCCGCTTTTGTCCAGGGCGGCCAGGTTGTCTTGCTGAAAGACATGGTCGGTGGCGGTGAACTCGCCGACACAGTGGGAACCGGAATCCGGTCCCGCGATAAAATAATTTCCGACCGCGTCCAGAAAATGATCCGCCGCCGAATGTCCGCCAACGAGACCGCAGACACCCCAGTTATAGACGACGTTGTTGATGTATTGAATGCGGCCCTTCGCCTTGGGATTGCGGCTTTGGTTGTTGATCCAGAGATTGCGCGCGTAAGTGATGTTCGTCACGTCATCGGAAAGCGACCCGAACCGCTGCGGGTCAAGGCCCTCGCCGATGATGCAGTTCTGAAAGGTAATGTCGTGACTGCCCTGCGTCAGGCCCAGGCAATCCCAGCGCCCCCATTCAATCGAGCAATGGTCAAATATCATGTCACTGCCGCCGGAGAGATTGACGGAACATTTTCCCCTGTCCCCGGCGATGCCTTCGCGGAAACGCAGGTAGCGGACGATGAGGTTGCTCCGGCCGCTAAAGGACACGGAACGTCCGTAAAGCATCAGGCCGTCGCCGGGGGCGCTCTGGCCGGCCAGGGTGAGGTCGCTGCTGACGGCGACATTGGATTCCAGGCGGATGATGCCGCTGACATCAAAGACGACGATGCGATGCGATTTGCTCACCGCGTCGCGGAATGATCCCGGGCCGGCATCGGCCAAAGTGGTGACGTGAAAGACCTCGCCGCCGCGTCCGCCCCTGGCGAACTGGCCGAACCCTTCCGCCCCCGGAAAAGCCAGCGGCAATGATCCCGCCCGGGTCGCCGGCACGAAGAGCAAATGCAGGACCAGCAACAAACCGAAAACAATTAGAGCACTGGATTTCACGACACATTGGACGCAATCAAGACCCCACTCTACCTGCAACACCCCGGCAATCCAAACGAAATAGGCAAAAGTCTGGAGCCCCGGGCGCATCTTGACGCTACCGCCAGGCCTGGAACGAACTCCTCTCCCCGGCCCCCTTCCCGCTTCGTGGGGCGAAGGCTTGGCAAATCGCATGGTGGTAGTATCAAATTGCGCCCCCGGCCTCACAGCGCGCGCGGTTGCCGTTTCCCACGGGGTGTGCAATGCGCAGCTTGGGTGCGCTGAAAAAGGAATACACCCACATTCAAATCTCATAATGTGGGTGTATTCATTTTAGCAACAAGGCCGGGATGTGTCGAGAGAATAATTTAGGGACAGAAAACTAAAACTGGACGCCGCTTGACATCGCCACCACGGTTGGAACGAACTCCTCTCCCCGGCCCTCTCCCCGGCCCTCTCCCTGGTCCTCTCCCCGGCCCTCTCCCTGGTCCCCTTCCCATGTCGTGGGGCGAGGGCATTGGCAAACCGCATGGTGGTGGTATCAAGATGCGCCCGAAGCCCCTGCTACGCCGGAAAATCTGTTCGACAAGGACTTCATTCCTGGTCATTTTAGCAAGCAAATGCAATTCCTCGTCGTGGTCAACGGCCAGCAGTGCGGTCCTTACTCCCCGCAGGAAGTGCGCCAATACCTTGCCACCGGCCAGTTGCAACCCCAGATGCTCGCCTTGAGTGAGGGTATGAAGGACTGGCAACCACTGGAGACTTTCCCCGAATTCGCGCCACGGGCTGCCAGGACCGGACGGAAATCAGGCCGGTCACGGACGCCGTTATATGCGTCTCTGGCCGTCGGCGCGGTCGCGCTCTGTGCCATGGCCGTCTGGCTGTTGGGGCGCGGCAAGCAATCGAGCGGGGCGGAGGCGACAACGGCGGAAAGCCCGGCCCCATCGTCCATCATTGGCCATCCAGACTGGCCGAAGACCCTGGCCGAATTAAATCAGTGGTATGCCGAGCCGCCGCCGGGCCAGAATGCGGCGCAAATCTTCATGCAAGGGTACGATGCGATGTCGGAGCAAGTGCGCGCCAACAGCAAGAATGTGAACCTCCCTTACATTGGCGCCGCTTCTGCTCCCAGTCCGGGCAGTCCGGTGCCGGCAGCGATGAAAACAGCCATGGCCGCGTTCATGCAGGAAAACAAAGCCGCCTGGGACTTTTTTAAACAGGGATCAAGTTTTGCTCAAAGCCGCTATCCGCTTGACTTCACCAAAGGCGCATACCTGCTGCTTCCTCACTTGGCCCCAGCGAGACAGGCAACGCAAGTCGCGGAGGTTTTTGCCCTCGGCTACGCGGACACACAGCATGGCAAGGAAGCTGGGGAGAGCCTCTTGATCGGCTTCGCCATCGGACGATCGCTCGAAGCTGAGCCTCAACTGATCAGCCAACTGGTGCGGGTGGCCTGTTATACGGGCACGTTCGGGCTATTGAAGCAAACGCTCAATCGCGTCGCACTGCCGCCTCAAACTCTCACCCAGTTGCAAGAGGTTCTTGGGCGGATGGTTGACCGGGAAGCCAGCGGCGAAAACTTTAACCGTGCCTTCGTGCGTGAGAAACTCGATGGGCTGGCCATTTTCGACATGCCTCCAAAGAAACTCCAAGAGACGTTGGGATCCCTTGGCACCAATCTTCCGAACGACACGAATGGGTTGACTTCCAATTTGCCGAATAACGCTCTGAAGAATGCCAATGCCGACCGTCAGTTCTTTGTGGATAGCTGGGATCAAGTGTTCGCTGCCCGCAAAGAGCCTTTCCCTGCGCGATTGAAGGCAGATGATATAGTCGGGCAGCGTGCGTCAGAAGCCGAAACGCGGCAATTGCCGCTCGCCAACCTCCTCCTGCAAGGACTTGAACATGCAACTTCGGTGGAGGCCCAAGACTTGGCGCGCCTGCGCCTGGCGCAGACCGCCGTCGCCCTGGAACGATTTCGGGCCGCCAGTGGAAATCGTTATCCCGCCGATTTGGCCGAATTGTCTCCCAAGTTCCTGGCGTCAGTGCCAGAGGACCCTTTTGACGGCCAAGCCTTGCGCTACACCAACTCCGGCAACGGTTATACGCTCCACAGCATCGGCCCTCCCGGCGCCAGCGACGCCATCCAGAGGAGCTTTGTCTTCACCGTGTCCAATCCTCCCAAGCCCGACTCCGCCACGCCATGAGCCATCTTGGCCCGGCTTGGCACATTATCGTTGGCAGCCCGTTAAGATAGGTCCCGGATCCGCCGCGGAAGGTCACGCGGCCTCCATTCAACGAGCAGAACGTGCCTTGTTTGCAGGTTACGGTTTGAGAAAAGCCAGCGCCGCCGGCATAAAAATATGGCGGCGGATTGCCATCCGCCGCTACCCTTGTTGCACGCCGTGGCGGCTTTCGACAGAAAGCCGCAAAAATTCCGTGCCCCTGGTGGTTTAGCGCCAACTCCAAAGCGGCCCTGGGGGACGGTCTTCCGGTTTTTCCGGCTTGCTTTGGCCGCGGCGCGGCTGTTCTTTGCAGGCGTGCCTGGACGTTTTTTCAAGTATTGGCTGCCGGTGATTCTCTGGATGACCCTGATTTTCGCCGCTTCCACCGGCCTGGGCCGGCCGGAAAACACCGCGCGCGTTTTCCGGCCCATCCTGCATTGGCTGAACCCCGGCATGTCGGAGCAGACGTTTCAGAGAGTTCATGGGGTCATCCGAAAAACGGCCCATTTTGTGGAATACTGCCTGTTGGGTTTGCTCCTTTGGCGGCTGATCCATTTCGACCCCGCTTGGGCCGCCTGGCGGTCCAGGGAGTTTTTGGCCGCGCTGCTCGCCGCCGCCTTTTACGCGGCGACGGATGAGTTCCACCAACGTTTTGTGCCCGGCCGGCAGGCCTCGGTGCGGGATGTTTTGCTTGACTCCTGCGGCGCCGGCATCGGCCTGGCGGCGCTCTGGGCGGGACGCCGGCTGCGGCCCAAAAAATAATTTCCGTGAAACGCCCGCTCCTGCCTGTGGCGCTGTGCTACGCCGGCGGGGTTGTGCTGGGGGCATGGGCGCACCCGCCGCTGGCGGGGTTGTTCCTGGCGGCCCTGGCGGCGGGTTTGGCGGCCCTGGCCTGGAGGTCCGGGCGGGGTTGTCTTTTAGGCGCGCTGCTCCTGCTCGCCGGCTGGGCCAACCTGGAACGGCACACGGCGGTGGTTTCGCCCCGGGATTTGCGGGTCTTGCTGGGCGGGCAACCGGAAGACGTGAAGTTGCGCGGCGTGATCAGCGCCACGCCCGCTCCGCGCATTTTTGAGCGCGGGGCCGGGGAATTCTGGCACACCAGCGCGCTGCTCACGGCGGGGGAAATTTGGCGCGGCGATCATTGGCAGCCGGCCTGGGGAAAAATCATCGCGGGCACCTCGGGAATTTTAGCCTCCAATTTTTTCGACGGCCAAAGCGTCGAAGTCAGCGGCATTATTCGTCCCCTGCGCGGCCCGCTGGCCGATGGGCTGTTCGATCCGCGGCGCTATTATCAGCGGCAGGAGGTTTATTTCCAATTGCAGGCCGACTCCACCAACGCCTGGCGGGCGCTGGGGCCGGGGGAGGAGGCGCCGCTCGCGGAACGGTTCAGCGGTTGGGCGCGCCGCACCCTGGCGCTGGGGCTGCCGGAGGAGGATGAAGCCCTGCGCCTGATGTGGACCCTGGCGCTGGATTGGAAGGCGCCGTTGACGCAAAGCGTGGAAGACCCGTTTATGCGGGCGGGCACTTTTCACATTTTCGCCGTGGACGGACTGCGCATCGGATTGCTCGCGGGCATCGGCATTGGCTTGTTGCGCGCGCTGCGCCTGCCGCGGGCGGTTTGCGGGCTGCTGGTCATTCCGGTGATTTGGTTTTATGCGGGGCTGACAGGATGGCCGGCGTCGGCGGTGCGGGCGGCGGTCATGATGAGCATCGTCATCGGAGGCTGGGCGGCCAACCGGCCCGGAGACTTGACCAATTCCCTTTTCGCCGCCGCGCTGGTCATCTTGGTGTGGGACCCGCAACAACTCTTCCAGGCCGGATTTCAACTCTCGTTCTTGATTGTGTTGTGCATCGGCTTGCTCGCGCTGCCCATGCGCCGGATGCTCTACGCGCGCTTTTTTCCCCCGGACAAACTCGTGCCCGACGAGGCGCGGCCGTTTTGGCGGGTGTGGCTGGAGGGCTTGCGCCGGCGCGGGATTGACCTGTTTGTCATGTCGCTGGCCGCCTTTCTCGGCTCCCTCCCGCTGACGGCGTATTACTTTCATCTTTTTACGCCGGTGGGCGTGCCGGCCAACATGGTGGTCGTGCCGCTGACGGGGCTGGCCTTGATGAGTGGCATGGCCAGCCTGCTCACCGGAGGCTGGTTTCCCGGGCTGGCCGTCTTGTTTAATCATTCCGGCTGGTTTTGGATGAAGTGCATTATTGCCGCCAGCCAATGGTCCGCCCGCTGGCCGGCGGGCAACTGCTGCGTGGCCGCGCCCCGTCCGATGACGTTTGTGTGGTATTACGCGGTGCTGCTGGCCGTTTTCACCGGCTGGATTTTTCGCGCCCGGCGCAAGCGGCTGGTCCTGGCCGCCCTGCTTCTCCTCGGCGCCCTCTGGGTCGCGGACGGGCAACGGCAACGCGGCGCGGCGCGGCTGGATGTGCTGGCCCTGCGGGGAGCGCCGGCGGTTTTCGCCGGCGCTTCCGGGACGAACCGGGACCTGCTGGCGGATTGCGGCGACGCGGCGGCGGCGGAAGGGATCGTCAAGCCGTTTCTCCACGCCCAGGGAGTCAACCGCCTGGACTCTTTTTGTTTGACAGCCGGCTATGGGCAAAACGTTGGCGGCGCGGAAATCATCTTGACTAATTTTGCCCCCGCCGCCGTTTTCGGCGGCCCGGCCCGCGTCCGGTCCCCGGTTTACCGGCGCGTCACGGCCGGGCTGGCACAGACGCCCGGCCTCTGGCGGACCGTGCAGGACGGCGACGGGCTGGACGGCTGGGCGGTCCTTTATCCCGGCGCGGAAGACAGATTTCCGGCGGCGGACGAAGTCTCGCTGGCGCTGCAACGAAGCATCCACGGCCATTCCGTTCTCCTCCTTTCCGCGCTGGGCCGGGACGGGCAAAACCTGCTGATGACTCGGCACCCGGAATTGCGCGCGGAGATCGTGGTGGCGGGGCTGCCGGCGCGGGACGAACCGCTCGACGAACCGTTGCTGGACCTGCTCCAGCCCCGGCTGATCATCATCGCCGATTCCGAGTTGCCGGCCACCCGGCGGGCGACGGAGAAGTTGCGCGAGCGGCTGGCCCGGCGCGCCGGGGCGCGCGTCCTCTACTGCCGCGACGCCGGCTCCCTGACCCTCCTCATCCGGCGCGGCGGCTGGGAGGTGCGCGACGCCGGCGGCGCCAGCCTGGATTGCCAATGACAAATTTTCAATGAGCAATTTTCAATCCTAAGAAGCCTAAGGTGTGACTCGCGGACAGAAATCGAGAATTTGTCATTGAGAATTTGTCATTGGTAATTCAGCATTATCTTTGATTCAAAATGAAGACCTGCAATCTCAGCGAAGCCAAGAGTTCCCTTGGCCGATTGGCCGACGACGCCCTTCAAGGTCGTCCGACCGTCATTTCCCGCGGCGGGAAATTGCTGATCTTGAGGGCCTATGAACCTCCGGACCCCGGCGAATTTGATGCCTTGATTGACGAAGGCATAAAGAGCGAACATTTCCCGCTGACCAATTGGGTTTGGGAGGGCATTCGCCAACGAGGGCGGAAACTCGGAAACTAACTCGATGCAACCTCAGTTTTGGCTTCGACAAACCAATGGCGGGTTTGATTGCAGAACTTGCAGACCGACAGCATCACCGGTACTTCCACCAGCACGCCCACCACCGTCGCCAGCGCCGCGCCGGAATTGGCCCCGAACAAGGTGATGGCCACGGCCACCGCCAGCTCAAAGAAGTTGCTCGCGCCAATCAGGGCGCCGGGAGCGGCCACATTGTGTTCCACGCGCAGGACGCGCATCAGCAGATAGGCCAGCGCCGAGTTGAAATAGACCTGGATGACGATCGGCACGGCGATGAGCAGCACGGCAATCCAGCGTTGCGTCAGGTTGCCGGACTGGAAGGCGAAGATGAGAACCAGCGTGAGCAAAAGCGCGCCAATCATCACCGGATGGAATTGGGGCAGAAAAGTTGCTTCAAACCATTGCTTGCCGCGGGATTTCAGCAGGGTGGCGCGCGTGAGCCAACCGGCGGTCAGCGGGATGACGATGAAGACCACGACGGAGGTGATGAGGACTTTCGCCGGGACAACCACATGGGCCACCCCGCACAGGAACATGACGATAGGCGCGAAGGCTACCAGCATGATGAGGTCATTCATCGCGACTTGGACCAACGTATAAGCCGGGTCGCCGTCCGTGAGGTAGGACCAGACGAAGACCATGGCCGTGCAAGGCGCGGCGGCGAGGATGATCAGGCCGGCCGTGTAATTCCTGGCCGTTTCGGGGTCAATCCACGCGGCGAAGACGTGCTGCATGAAGACCCAGGCCAGGAGCGCCATGCTGAAAGGCTTGATTAGCCAATTGACAAACAGCGTCACCAGCAGGCCCTTGGGCCGGCGGGCGATGCCGCCGAGGGCGCTGAAATCCACTTTCAGCATCATCGGGTAAACCATCAGCCAAAGCAGCACACCGATGGGCACGTTGACCTGCGAGCCTTGGCCGAATTCCAGTTTGCTCAAGGTTGCGGTGGGGCCGGGCAAGAGTTTGCCGAAGGCCACGCCCAACACCATGCAGGCCAGCACCCACACGGTGAGGTATCGCTCGAAAAAATCCAGCCGTTTGGGTGCCAGCCGGGCCGGTTGTTCGGCGGTGGCGGTGGCGGGTGAGTTCATGAGATTTGCGCGCGGGCGGTCGTGGCTAACCGCAACGGCTTCCTGGCTTGCGGGCGGTTATCTCCAAACTCGTGATGTAGTCGCCCGGCTTCGCTCCGGCGGGCAGGTGGGCGATGATCTTTTGGTAAAGCGGATCCTGCCAGTCCACCATCCCGTCAATGTAGCCGGATTTGGGCTTCAGAACAATGTCAGTCAAGCCGGCTTCCTTGGCCATGCGCGCGGTTTCGGAAACAAGCACCGCCCCGGCAACGCAACCAACCAGCGCCTCGACCATTTCGACAATGGCGGCGGGCAGCGGCTTAAGCAGCGCGAGGTCGGAAACGGCAACCCGGCCGCCGGGCTTGAGCGCGCGCGCCATTTCCCGCCAGACTTGCGGCTTGTCCGGCGAGAGGTTGATCACGCAATTGGAAATAATGGCGTCAACGCTGGCGTCGGCCACCGGCAAGTGCTCGATTTCTCCGAGGCGGAACTCCACGTTGTCCAGGCCGCTACGCTCGCGATAGGCCGCCGTGTTCTTGCGCGCCTTGGCCAGCATCTCCGGCGTCATGTCCACCCCGATGGCCCGGCCCGCCGCCCCGACTTTACGCCCGGCAATGAACACGTCAAACCCGCCGCCGCTGCCCAGGTCCAGCGCCACTTCGCCGGGTTGCAGCGCGGCCAAAGCGTTGGGATTGCCGCAGGAGAGACCCATGTTCGCGCCCTCGGGCAGCGCGGCCAGCTCCTCGCTGGAATAACCGATGTGTTTGGCCAGGTCTTCCGACGCAACCGGCGACGAACCGCAGCACGCCCGCGACGAGCCGCCGCGCGAGCCGTCGCTCCCGGCGATCTTGCCATAACCCTCCCGGACAGCCGCGCGCACGGTCTCCGGCTCGTTGGTAACTTTGCTTTCGTTCATATATGTAATTCACGATTGGTTCGCCCCGCCCGCCCGGCCTTCCGGCGCATCCACAATCTGGGCCAGGATTTCAACCACGCTCTGCACGCATCCCACGCACGTTTTATGGAGAAGGTCGTGCTCTTTGAAAAACTGTTGTCCCTCCGCTGTTCTGAGATCGCAGCCTTCGAGCAAGACACGGCACAGGCAGGAACCATGCCGCTCCTCAAACCGCGCCATCAACTCCAGCGTCTTCCGGTAAGTTTCCTCCGTGGCCGAGCGGTCCTGCCGGGCGCCGCGCCCATATTTCAGGCCCAGCGCCAGAATCCCGCCCGTGACCGCTCCGCAGACCTCGCCCCGGCGTCCCATGCCCGCGCCCAAACCCGTGGCCACCTTGAGTGACATCTCCCCATCCAGTCCCAGCTCCGGACCAAAGGCAAACAAGACTGACTGGGCGCAATTGTAACCCGCCATGAATTTTTCCATGGCCGCTTCGCTCCTGGTCTTCATTTTTGTGTTCATTGTTCTACTGGGTTTTGGGTTTCGGCTCCCGCATTTCGGATGTCAACGATTCTGGCAGTGTCTCCACAAACGCCCGGATCTGGTCCCGCACCCGCCGGTAAACGGCCAGCTTCTCCTCGCCATCCGGGAGGTGGCTGGTCAGCTTCGGCGGATCATCGAACGCAACATGGACCACCCTGGCCTTGCCGGGGAAAACGGGGCAATGCTCGTTCGCATGGCCGCACACCGTCACCACATAATCAAAATGGGCCGGGCCAATGTCCTCCAGCGTCTTGGAAAATTGCCTCGAAATGTCCACACCCGCTTCCGCCATCACTTTGACGGCGTGCGGGTTCAGGCCGTGTTTCTCGATGCCGGCGGAATAAGGCTCGAGGGCGCTGCTCTTGAGCCGGCGCGCCCAGCCTTCGGCCATCTGGCTGCGGCAGGAGTTGCCCGTGCAAAGAAAAAGGATTTTCAATTTCGGCATTGGCGCTGGCATAGCATCACCGCGTCCATCGCGAGGATTTTCTTCCGAATCTCACTCGCCTCCCGCTGCCTGTCAAGGGACGTCGCCAATCCCCAATCCCCGATCCGCCAGGCTTCCGGGGAGCACAGGCGCCCCCGCCTGTCCCAGCCGGCGCCCCCGCCGGCTGCTTTCCATCGTTGCCCCGGAAGAAGCCAGTCCGTGATTTCGCAAGGGCCATGCGTCTGTCTTGTGAGGTGGGGCGCGCACTCCGTGCGCGCCGCGGCGGGCATGTGCCTTCGCCGAGGCTACGGCACACAGGGGGGACTGCCCGCCCTGCCTTCCTTCGTCCACCCAGCGGTCCTTGAGTGCCGGGAGGTTGGGGGCGCCCATGCCCGAAAGTTCGAGGGATTCGCGGGGTTGGCGTCGTTCTCCCTTGTGAAGAGCGGGACGCCGCCCGAATCGGCTTGGCGTTTCCTCCAACGCGACAGACAATGACAACCGTCCATAACTGATATGAAATCAAACTCCATTTTCTTCACCACCCTGATGCTGGCCGCGCCCGTGGCCCTCTGGCTGCAAAGCAGCGCCCTGGCCCAGCCAACTGGGGGAACCAACACCCCGCCGCCGCCCGCTCAAAACGCGGGGGCCGCTACGCCAGCGGTCCAGGACAATGTGGAATTCTTCTTCCCGGGCGGCACTCCGGGTGATTTTCTTAACGCCGTGGAGAAGCAATACAAAGTTGATTGGAAAAAAGTTGCCGACATCCCGGAGAACATGCGATTTGTCCGCATACCAGCGTTACGCATGAATCACCAGTCCGCGGATAGCATGTTTGCCGCGGCCAGAAGGGGTGGCGGTGGAGGCGGCGGAGGTCTTGGTCTTGCCGCGTTGGATCACGCAGTGACCAGACCCAACGGCTTCAGCAATCTCCTCGCCAAGACCATAGCGGAAAGTGTCTCGGCGGCTTCCACGGGGGCCTCAAACAACATCAGCGAGGCCCACAAGCTGTCCCCGCCGACTGAAGCCGAGAGGGAGGCCTACTACCAGGCCCGCCAGCGTCTGGCCGACCTGCAAGCCGAGGGAGCCTTGCTCCAGCGCCGGTACGTGACCAACCACCCTAAGTTCAAAGCCAACCTGCTTGCCATCGAAGGGGCGGAAGCCACGAAGAAAGCTCTGGAGGATGCAAACCCGTCACTGCTGGCGGCGGCGCCAGCGGAAGAACGCAATCCACTTGAGGCCTTGGTTGCGCTTTACAACAGCCTTCAACAGGCAAGACCGGAGCTGGGGAACCTGCTGGTGGAAGGGGATTTGGCGAGACCTTCCGTCGTCCTATTCCATTCCGGCGCAGCGAACAGGACGTCCGATGTCAAGATGAAGACATTTGCACTCAAGGGAATTCCCGTGAATGAATGGGGGAAGCTGGAAGGGGAACTTAATGAACAGTTTAAGATGTTGGACTACTTGAATCATCTTACTGGGCCCTTAGGAGCCCAAGCCTTAATCCACAAAGACACCGCCCTGCTATTCGTGTTCAGTCCCGAGTCATCGTACCTGGAAGCGGCGGAATCCCTCATAGCCGCTTGGAACGCAAACCACCCCACGCCCGCAAGTGAAGTTCTGAAGTAAAGCGAAACCAATCATGTTCGCGCTGGATGAAAATTCCGCCGCCCCAATTCTCGAAGCGGCCTCTCTCAGCGTGCCTTCCGCAAACACTCGCGCGAGGTTGAAACAATCATTGAATGCCAGTGGCAACACGGCGGCGGGCGCGGACGACATCCGCGCCATGACCCTGGCCATCCGGCGCGGCGACGCGGCGGCTTTTGCCCGCTTCTACGATCTTTACAGCTTCCGCCTCTACCGCTTTCTCCTCGTGCTGGCGCGCGGCGACGAGAACCAGGCGCGCGAAGTCTGCCAGGCGGCGCTGACCAAGCTGGCGAAACGCTTCGAGGTGTTTGACGACGAGCGCATGTTGTGGGCCTGGCTTTGCGCGCTGGCCAAAAACACCTTCCTTGACCATTACCGCGCCCAGCGGCGAAGGGACCGCTTCGTTTCGCTGGAGGAAATGCCCGCCTCCCGCGCCGGGGCGGAAAATTCGACTGGTCAGCTTTCCGAAATCCTGCGCGAGGCGCTGGCCGCTCTCCAGCCCGAAGAGCGCGAACTGATGCAGGCCGCCTACATTGACCGCCAGCCGTTGCAGGAACTGGCCGACGCCTCCGGCCTGACTTACAAGGCCGTGGAATCCCGCCTGGCCCGGCTGCGGCAGAAACTCAAGGAACAATTGTTAAGAGATTTGCGCCATGAAAACCAATCCTGATCCCGATCACGAAGACGCCCTGCTCGAAGCCGTGTTGCGCGACGACGGCTGGCAGGCGGCCAACGCCGCCGGCAGAGCGGCGGCGCTGCGGGTATTTCAAGCGCGCCGGCGCGTCCGGCATTGGACGCGCTGGGGCGGCGGCGCGGCGGCTTTGGCGGTTGCCGTGGTGTGCGGCGCGCATTGGCTTTTCGGCCCGGTCGCGGAAGCTCCCCGGCGGCTGGCGGTCCTCCAGCCCGAACCGCCGCCGGTGAAACCGGAAAAGTCAATATACTTGACAGATGGCGAGCTGATCGCACTCTTCCCGCCGGGAAGCTGCTTTTTGGCCGAGGTGGACGGGCAGAAAAAGCTGGTTTTTTTCGATCCCCAAGTCGAGCGCCAGTACGTGTCCGACGCCGGCCGGGAACGCTCTTTTACGCCTTGACCCGCACATGGTGGTATCACGATGCGCCCCGCCCTCACGCAGCGCGCGGTTGGCGTTTCCCTCGCGTGGCGAAAGGCGCGCGATGAATGCGCTTAAAAAAACACACCCACATTCAGCGTTCGTAATGTGGGTGTATTCATTTTAGCAACGCGGGCGGGGCGTGTCGAGAAAAAACTCAGGGACAGCAACAAATTAACAGGGCCGCTCTGAAGTTGCCGCCAAACCGCTGGGGATGCGGAAATTCAGCGGCTTTCTGCCGAAATCCGCTACGATTTTAGAGCGGCCCTGAACAAATCAAATTTTCTGACTTCGCCTTCGTCTTGAAAGTGCTTTTTTCAGCGCGTTCCTATTTCGCTTAACTTTAAATCGGCAAACCAAATCGGCGTCCCCGAATACGGCGTTCCCCAAAGCGAGGCCCGGCCGGGGTTCGGCGCGGTTTTCTCCTCCACCGCGACCATCCAATCCTTCGGCTCCGCCGCGCCTTGCTCCCACGCTTTGCCTTCCACCATCCAGGATGGCCCGGCCGTGGCGCGCACTTGCAGCCGCAACATCGTCCAGGCGCCGGTCTTCCAAACCATCGGCGCGTTGGTGCGCGCTTCGTCCCCCTTGTAGATTTCCAGCACCCCTTTGGCCGGCGAGACTCTCAGGCAATAGCCGCCCGAGCCGTTCAGCCCCACGCCAAACGACGGGGAGCGCCGGCTGGTGCCCGTGCCAAAAATCCGCGCGCTCACGCACACTCCCCAATTTGTGGCCGGGCCGAACAGCGCGCCGTAAAAGTTCTCCGCCGGCGCGCCCGGCAGCTCCAGCACCTTGTTGCCATTCGTCTCCTTCACCTTGAAATCGCCGTCCAGCGCCAGCATGCCTTCCGGCAGCGCGCCCGCCGCCGCCTTCTCGAAATTATTCTCGTAAAGCACCTTCCCCTCCGTCCCCTGCGCCGCCGCCCGCCCGCCCCAAACGCCGCAGACAACAACAAATAAAATCCAGCCGATTACTTTTTTACAATTTCGTTTCATCGAATGCTCTATTTTTGACATGGTAAAAAATAACCCCATCCGAGGCCGTTTCCGGCGTGTCGGACGGGGAGTAGATAAAAATCCAGCGCTCCCGCACGTCAGCCAACGTATCCCACGCAGTCTCGGTTTGTCAACCGAGATAGGCCGCCCTCACAAATCGACCCAGACTATGGGTTGACCGCGGCTCGCAGAGCGGGGAGTCAAATCACCAGTGGTGGATAATCTTGTCAAAATCGCGAAGCCTTGGACGTGCCGGTCCGGGACCTGGTTTCCGGATTTTAATGCGGGCCGTCAGAGGCCCGGCATGACCTGCAAAGTGCTCAACCCTCCGCAAGGGGGGAAAAGGAAAGGGCATCTTCCCGAAAAGGGTGCGATTACGCGCCCACTTTTTCGATTAAACCGACGAGGGCCGAACCGGAAATAGAGAGCGTTTCAGATAATCGAGTGAGCTTCAAATTGTATTTATCAAGGATTTGGGCAACCCGGTCTTCTCTCAGTCCTGTTTGCCGAGCGATCCCGCTTATCGTGCGCCATGTGTCCTCAGGACCGTCCAAAGCCTTGAACACCTTGACTTCGTCAGGGTCGGTGACTGTTTCTTGCCAGCGCATACTCTTATTCTCCTCGGTTTTCAGGATTTTGCAAGCTTTCAGGTTTTACATTTTTGAAAATCAATTCTTGGACCGCGTCTCGCAAGGCCGATGGATCGAGGTCCGGTGGCAAACACTGTTCCTTTTCGAACAGCAAGCGTTCAGGCGTTGTCCAGGCAAACAGAGTCACCAGGCAAACAACGCCAATAAAAACGCCGATCATCCACAAAACCCGCTCCAAATGTGTTCTTCGGTAAGTGTCGAGCAACTCAGAACGATTGCGAGGGTTGCCTCAAGAATCAACAGCGCCAGCACGTAAAAACCGAGCGGCGTCCTCACTTGCTGCAAGATTTGAGCGCGGCTCATCGCCGTGTTCTTCTTACGAGAACATTTGGCTGACGGTTCCATCGCTTTCAAAGTTTCCAACCCTGGCAGATTGGTCAAGAATCTTGTTCAGATCGTTCACCTCGCATTGCGAGCGTTCAACGGCAGGCCAGGTTATCTTTGAGGCGTCATGAGCGTCTTGGCATTAAACGATGAGCAAGTGATTTCTCTCGTCCGGCAACTGCCGGCCGCGCGGAAGCGCGCGGCTCTGCTGGCATTGGCGCAGGATGCGCAAGTCCGCCGCGAACAGCGGTTGCGCTTCGGCGAGGCGCAATTGCGCCGGGCCTGCGCCGGGAGCGGCTTGGATTGGGACCGCCTCTCCGAAGCTGAACGCGAAACATTTGTGGATGGCTTGCTGCGCGAGAAATAACCGTGGCGCTCACCGTCGTTTCCGACACGATTGGCCCGCCTCTTCATTTAGCATTTATCATTTATAATTTAGCATTTTGCATTTTGCATTCTGCATTCTGCATTCTGCATTTCTCATTCCTCTCTAAGCGCCTCGATCAAATCCCCGCGCAACGCCACCCGGGCCGCCGCCCAGGTCCACAGAATCCCGCTGGCCAGCACCAGCCCCAGGGCCGCGGCCAGCGGGCCAAAGGATATTTGCGCGCCCGGCGAAAGCAAGACCGGCAGCACCGCCAGACACGCCGCCAAAATCCCCAGCAACAAACCCAGCGCCTGCAACGCCCCGTGTTCCCAGAGCACCAACCGGCGCAGGGCGCGCGGCCGAAATCCAACCGCCAGCAGCACCGCCAGTTCGCCGCGCCTTTCCAGCACATTGCGCAGCACCACCACCCCCAGCCCGGCGCTGCCCAGCAGCAAACCCAGCGCGCCCAGCATTTGAAACGTGTTCAAATAAGTGTTTTGCACCGCGTTGAATGCGTTGAGGCGGTCCGCCGCCGGCGTCAACTCCAGCCCCCGGTCCTGCAAGGCCTTCATCAATATCCCGCCTACCCTTAACGTCGCATTGGACCTGCTGAAGAATGAACGCGTCGTGTCGGAAAACCACCAAACCCCGGCAACGTTCAGCGCATCTTCGGAGCGCAGATCTACCAAGAACGCTCTATAGCCGCTCTCCCCCGGAAACCGTTTCACAAACTCCGTCTCGTCAATAATAAGGCTGCCCTGCAAAATCGAATTCGCCACCGCGCCCACCAGCCGCACCTTGAACGGATTCCCATGCTCATCGGTGTAATCCACCGTGTCCCCGATTTTTTTTCCCAGCGCCCACTGGATGGACGCTTCATCCCCAATCGCCGGAATTTCATCTCCCTGGGACATGGCGCGGCGTTGCAGCGCCGTCCAGGGCCGCTGCGCCAGGGCTTTGTCCGCCAGCGCGGTGAAGGTGAAGGCGCGCCGCGCGTCCAGCAACTCCGGTTTGACCCCGAGCAACCGCGGCGTCAGCGCCCGGTTCAAATTCAGGCAACTCGCGTCATCCCCGTCCCGCACCCGCATCTGCACAAATTCCACTTGGTTGAGGCTGGCCTGTGACAGCCCAAAAAAATCCCGGCCCGCCTTCGTGTTCAAGTCCTGCATCACTGGAAAGGCCGATTCCCCGATCAATGCAAAACCGCCCGTGCCCGAAGACCGCGCTCCGCCATCCTGCCGCGCATCCAGCTTGTTGGCTTCCACGGCGATGATTAAAAAACTTCCGCTGGCCAGCAGCGCCACCGTCGCCAGGCTGCGTTTGCGTTGCCGCGCGCAGCCGCGCACGCCCAGTTCCGCCAGCGAGAGCGGTTTGGAAACCCGCCCTTCCGCCAGCGACCGAAACCACATCGCCGCTCCCGCGATCCCCGCGATCAGCAGCAAGGCGCCTCCGCCAAAAAACGCTTCCACCGCCGAATTGTCCCGTTTGCCCGTCGCGCTGCCCGCCAGCGCCAGCGCGCCCGCGAAACTTGCCGCCGCCACCCAGCCGGCCCAGCGCCGTCCGCCTTTGGCCAGGGCGGCTTGCGCCTCCAGCTCATTGCCCTGTTCCAACAACTCGCGGGCCGGACGCTTCGTTTGCGCCCGCAGCGCCAGCCACATCACCGCCGCGCCGATGATCACACTGGCCGCGCCGCCTCCCGCCAGCGTGGCCGTTGTCACATGAAAGCCCAGCGCGGAATTCGCCACCGCCGCGCTCCACAACGTCGCCAGCCCCCACAAAATTCCGCGCGCATACAAGACGCCGCCCGCCACGCCCAGCACCCCCCCCAACGCCGCCACCGCCAGCCCCTCGCCCAGCAGCAGCCGCCGCACCTGCCCCGGCCGCCATCCCACGGCCAGCAGAATCCCAATCTCCTTCGCCCGTTTTTCCATCCCCAACTCAAACAGCAGCCCCAGCAAAATCAGCGCCGCCGCGATGAGAAAAAAGCTGAACGACAAGAACAGCCCCCCGAACTCCGCCGCCTGGCCGCCCGCCGCCGCCGCCAGCGCCTGCTCCCGCAACGCCACGAACGACAGCCCCGCCGACGCCGGAGTTAGTCTTGACAAGATTTGCTGTTCCGCCGCCGCCAGGCTGGCGGCTCCCGTCTCGCCCGGCCACCGCACCGCCGTCAATTCCCCGAACCGGTTCGCCCACATCCGCTGGCCCGCCTTGAGCGTGACGAAGGCCTTGGGCGTCCCGCGGTAATCCTTCCAATACTGTTCGTCCTTGGGCCGGATTTTCCCCAGGTCAATGGGAAATCCCGCTTCCCAGTTCGCCGTGGACTCCGCCTTGGCGATGCCGGGAAAATCCGGCAGCAGCGACCGGTCCGCCGCCGGCCCCGCCATCGGCGCCACGGCATAGACGCGGAAGCGGTCCCGTTTTTCCTCCATTCGCCTGGTCGTGCCGGGAATAAAATAAGTCAATTCCACTGCATCCCCCGGCTTGGCCTGCAAATCATCCGCCAGCCATTGATTGATCAGAATTTGATCGTCGCCCATGCGCGCCGGGACCAGGGGCGCGCCGGCCGCCGTCACCATGGAATACGGGGTTGTGTTCGTGCCCGCGCGCAGTTCGTTGGCAAAATATGTCAAGATCAATTCCGGCCCGGTCGCGCGCGCCAGCGCCGCTTGCGCAATCGGCGGATCAATGAACACCCGCTCGCTGCGCAGTTCCAATCCGCCCGGCGATGCGCGCAGTTCGCATTGCGCGTCCGCCAGCGTCCAGCGCGCCCGTAATAATTCCGCCCAGTTCGTCCCATTCTTAACAGCGCCGGCGAGCAGCAAATTCGCCTTTCCGGCAAGCCCCACCTTGTCCTGCAAAAAATGCAGCGCCACGAACGCGTTTAACGGCGGCATTTGATTGGCCTGGAGACTGAACCTTCCCATTTCCGCGTCCGCCACAATGCCCTTCACCTCCAGGCGAAATCCCGAAGCCAGATCCTCCTGCGGTGAAATTGGCGCTTCCAGCGAGAGCAGCGAAGGCTTTTGCACGCGCAACAAAATAGTGTCCCCCGTCTTCACACCCAACTGCCGCGCCAACGGCTCATTCAACAGCACGCCATTGGTCCAATCGTCCGCCAGCCTCGGCGCCGATTGCGCCAGCATCCAGAAACTCCCATCCACGCCCACAATCTGCGCATGATTGGCCCGATGCGAACCGTCGCTATTGGCCGCCGTTCCGGGCAAAGCCAGCGCCGCCGCCGCCAGGCCGTTGCCGGGCTTCGGCCGCAAATCATCCGCCAGCCCCTCGCGAAAAAGCCGGTCCTTCCCCGGCAGGACAAAATCAATTTTCCCCAATCGCGCCAGCCCCATTTCGCGCAGACTTTCCCGCGCGCAATCCCCCACCGCCAGCGCGCCCACCAGCACCGTCCCCGCCACCGCCACCCCCAGCACTGAGCCAAGATGGCTGCGCGCGTAAAAACGCAGACTCCGAAAAATCAGTTGGCGCTTCAGGTTCACCGCTTCATAGCCTTCACTTGATTGAGCAAAATGCGGGTCGGCTGGTTCAAATCCATTTGCAGCGCCTCCTCCGGCCGCACCCAGCGGAACTCCTGCGCCTCGTCGTTCAGCCGCACCTCGCCCGGGCCGGCCACGCGACAAGTATAATTCAGCAGCACAAAATGCGTCTCGCGGTAGAACTCGCTCGATCGCACGCAATCCTGCGCCAGCGCAAATTCAATCTCCGCAATTTCCAAATTCGTTTCCTCCCTGATCTCCCGCCGCAGCGCCTCCGGCGACGTCTCCCCATATTTGATCTTCCCGCCGGGAATGCCCCACCGCCCCGACCACTTTTGCGTCCGCACCATCAGCGCCTGGCTGGCGGCGTTATAGACCAGCGCCCCCACCGTGCAAACCGGATGGCGCGGCTCATCCGCGCCGTCGCCGCTCTGGCCCAATTCAAATCTCCGCCGCGCCAGAATTTCGCGCAGCTCCCCCAGATGTTCCACGATCAAGTCCGGTTGGCTCGCCCGCAATTGTTCCAGCCGGTTGTAGCCCGTCAGCACCGCGCACGAAAAAACTCCGCCCTGCCGGGCCGTCTCCATGTCATGCTGCATGTCCCCCACAAACATCGTTTCCGCCGCCGCCAGCCCGTTCTCCGCCAGCACCTCCGCGATCTTCGCCCGCTTGTCCCACACCGCCAGATAGGCGCGTTCCATGAATTGACCGAAGCCGTTCCGCGCCGTTTGCGCCGCGTAATAATCCGCGCGAACCGTGCTCAACACGAACGAGCGGATGCGGTGTTGCCGGCAAAACCCCAGAAATTCCCGCGCGTGCGCCAGTTCCGCCACCGCGTTCTGCGCCTGGGTGAAATGCCCGTGAAAGTCCCGCTCCAACTCCGCCAGCGGAACCCCCGGCAGGAAACGCCTGTAAAACTCCTGGAACGGCAGGCAAAACTCCGCCCGGAACCGGTCCATCGTCCACGGCGGCGCCCCGCGCTTTTCAAACACATGATTGGTCGCCGCCAGCACCGCCGGCAAATCATCCACCAGCGTCCCCGACCAATCAAAGATGATGTTCCGAATCACCCTTCCAGCCTGCCTTCTCACCCAAAAATGCAAAGTCCTTTTTCCCCTCCATTTTGGTCTTGGCGGCACGATTACTGCTAATTTACGGCAGGCCGGGTGCTAAAAATTGTCAAGAAACCGCGAATTTTTTGTTGCATTCCGCCCGGAGACAGTCAATAAACAGGCATGGCAACTAAAACAAAAGCAAAACGCAAACCCAGCGCAGCCTTCATGAAGCCGGTTACACCGGATGACAAACTCGCCAAGGTGGTCGGCGCCGCTCCGCTCCCGCGAACGGAATTGACCAAGAAACTTTGGGGGTATATCCGGAAGCACGGTTTGCAGGACAAGAAAGTCCGCACCCAAATCAATGCCGACGAGAGCTTGCAAGCCGTTTTCAACGGCAAGAAGAGCGTCAGCATGTTCGAGATGACCAAGTTGGTTTCCGGCCACGTGTCGTAATCACGCGGTTTACCAGCCTCACCAAGCGTCCGGTCCCATGCCGGACGCGGGGCCATGTTTCAGCCAAGTCGCTCTGTTTGCGGCAATGAATTGCCGTGCATTCAGGGCCTCTCAGGCTTGGGGTTGCGTTTTGCGCGATGCTTCGCCCCTCGGTTTTGATTCCAACCGGAGCCGCGATTTCGGGCGCATTGGCTTGTCGGCATGCGCAAGTGCTTGATTCCGTTATGGTTAAAACGAAACGGAGTCCGGCCGTTGAGCGCGAACCGGACTCCGCCCAATCCGCACACGCGGATTGGTGAGACACGCAATTTGGGTAACGCAAGAAGCGTGCCGCATTCACTTTTGCGAACGGTACTTCTCCAGCCGGCAATCGAACCCGCCAAAATCAACCGCCTGCCGGAACTCCAGTTGCAACGACGGATGCGGGGATTCCATGGACAGCGGATTAGCCAGGACCAGCCTCCCGCCCGGTCGAAGCACTGTCGCGGCCACGCCAAACAAATCCCCAATCAGCCCGCGCAAATCGGCGATGGGAACGCGCTTGCCCATGGGCGGATTGGTAATAATCAAGCTCGCGCTGCCCGGTCCCAGGCCCGCGCTCGCGGCAAAATCGCGAAAGTCGCAGCAAGTCAACTCCAGAGCGGGCGCATCTTGACACTGCCCCCGGCGCAACACCAAGGCTTGGCCCGTTCGGAGTTCCGCCTTCAGGCGGTTCGGGCCGCCTTGTTCCAGGAAGCCGCGTAAACGCGGAACTCCAATCGGGGGCAGTGTCAAGATGCGCCCCTTCGGAGCCGCCAGGCCGGCCTTTGCGGCGGCAAAGTTGCGCCGGGCGATGGCGATGGCGGCGGCACTGCGGTCGGTTCCGTGCATCCGTTCCACCCCGCCGAGCAGCGCGCTTTCGATCAGTTCCAAACCCGACCCGCAAAACGGGTCCCAGATGATTTCATGCCTCACCCTTCCAGCCAGCCGGGCCATGCAGGCCGCCAGCGGCGGATGCGAGGCCGCGGGCACATCCTCCCGGCGATAATAAAAACGCGGATCGGGCGTCAAATTCGGGCGCAACTCCACCCACGGGCCGCCTCCTTCCGCCCAAATGTCCATCGTCCAGGTCACATTCCGCCCGTCGTTCAGCATTTCCGGGCATAAACCATAGACCCGTCCGGCCAACTGGCGCACCGCGCTTCTCTGGTGGCCCCGGCCCATGAAGTTCAGACGATACCGGATCGTTCCCCGCGTGAACGCGCTTAAAATCCGCCGCGACAACGGCGACGCGATCACCGGGGCCAGCGCCGCAACGCCCGCCGCCTCGTTGGCCCCGGGCGCCGCCCCCAGCACAAAGCCAGCCGTGCCGAAGCATCGCAGCGCATAAATGTCCGCCAGGCAGAACGGCCCCGCCGGCGTGATTGCCACCAGGCCGCTCCCGACCCCGGCGACGCGGAACTTCCCCCGCGCGCGGACCGATTCTTCCACTTCCTCACGGACAATTCGCTCCAAACCCCGGCGTCCGCGCAGATGAATCCGCAGCCCGGCGAAGTCGGTCAGCACACTGTCCATCTGCACGGTGCTGGGACTTTCCCGGCGGGCGATGCCCGCTTTGACCTTCTGCTCCGCTTGCCGGAGAGCATCGTCCTCCCCATTCTCCATGAATTTCAATGTGGCCGGCCCGCCGATCTTTTCCAAAGTCTGCGTCAGGAACTTCTTCTCGCGCCCGGAAGTCATTGTCCGCAGCAAGGCCAGCAGTTCGGCCTCCTCCTCCGGGCCGGCGCCGATTTTAGGCAGCGCGGCCATGGCGTAGCGCCGGATCTTCTCGCCGGGATCATGCAGCAGGCCCCGCAACCAGCGCCGCACCGCCTCCTTCTCTTCCGCCGGCCCCGATTCGCCAAAAACCACTCCCACCGCCCGAATGACCGCCACCCTTTCCAGCCGTTCCCCGGGTGCGGCCCGGTCGAAGCGCGCCGCCTCCTCCTTCCAGAGCCGTTCCCACGGCAGAACGCGCAATTGGCGGTAAAGTTCCTTGGCGGCGTTTGGCATGAGATGTTTTATCTGGGGGGTGGAACAGGCGACCCGCCTGTGCCGGTCGGCGACTCGCCGACCGGAACCGAGACCGAAGAACTGGAGCCGTGACGCAGCGATTGCGCCAATAGTCGCATTCGACCTTCCGCCGGGCCAGTGGCCCGGCGGGACGGGCGAGTCGCCCGTACCACCCAAGCCCTATGAAATTTGAGGGTTAGGGCAGAGCGGCAGCTCCGCCCTGCCGGGAAAGTGAAGAGGCTTGTCATACATCCGGTTCGCCGCCGCCCTCCGGCCCTTGCGCGAAGTAAAAACAGCCCGACGCCACCAGTATTGACACCAGCGCGATGATGGCGGCCTGGGTGCCGGGATTTTCCAGGTCAGCCATCAAATCATTCAAGAGCAGGCCCATCTTGCCGAAATTGATTTCAATGTCCCGCGTTTCCGTTTTGTAATCCCGCGCCGTAGCCGGGTCGGAGGACAAATCCACCGGCGGACTCCCCGTCCAATAGACGATCCCCGCTCCCCCCAGCCCCAGCAACAGGACCAGCGCGCCAACCATCCTCAGCCGCCCCCGCCGTTTGCCGGACGAATC
>Ga0326728_10001893_pt1 | contig 71634 bp, 74 predicted proteins | sample MB3enrmetagenome_FD_207602 | JGI IMG/M metagenome (GOLD analysis project Ga0326728, IMG submission 207602) | Lab enriched peat soil microbial communities from McLean, Ithaca, NY, United States - MB31MN | ecosystem: Environmental > Terrestrial > Soil > Wetlands > Peat | place: USA: New York...
GCTCTGAATTGAGAAAGAACAGCTGTTTTTATTAATTACTACTAATAATATGCCTGAGCAGTGGGCATGTTGCCCAGTGCCGGCACCCTGTGTCATTTCAAAATGGCAGTTTCCGGATGGACACTAATTAAGCATCAAGACCTTAATAGCTTTCATATTTCATCAAATAGGAGGCATGTATGCTGACGCTGAAAAAACTGCTGGTTGCTTTTGACGGTTCGCCCAGTTCCGCCAAGGCTTTCGACTTTGCCCTTGAGTTGTCGAACCTCTGCCCGGGTCCCTCCCACGAGATATGCGTTCTCTCCGTGGTCCAGCCGCCCGAACCGGCGGACCTCGTGGAAATGGACGCCATAATCGATGCCGCCACAGAGCATTACGAGGATATGTTCAAGGATTTGCGGCAAAAGGGGGCGGCTGCGAATGTCCCGATTACCACCGAAATCGCCGTGGGGCATCCAGCGGACCAGATCGTCCACTATGCGGCTGAGAAGGGTTGCGACATGGTGATCCTGGGGCATCGGGGGAAATCGAGGATGGAAAAGTGGCTGATCGGTTCCGTCTCTAAACGGGTCACCACCTATGCGCCCTGCACTGTGACAATTGTCAGGTGATATACTTAATAGGGAAACTTGGCCAATGCCTCTAACCCCCTTTTAAAAAGTCTCAACGCCTGCCTGGACGACCCCGCAGCCGTGGAAGGGATAGATCACGACGTCTGCCGGGAACTGAAGGAAAAGCTCTGCTCCCACTCCTTCAACCTCCTAGTGGTTGGCCAGGTCAGCCGGGGAAAAACACCCTGATCAATGCGCTCGTAGGAGAAGCGCTCCTGCCGTGGGGGTGATCACGCTCACCTCCGTAGTCACGAAGCTTTCTTATGGGAAACGTCGGTCATCAGGATATAGTTTCAAGGGTGGACACTGCGTCGAAACTACACCCGAAAACCTTGACGACTACATAACTGAGCGGGGAAATCCCTGCACCTTAACTCGAAACTCGACGATATCATAAACTTCTTGGACAAGATGCGGGATCTGTTGAAGAAGTATGTGTGAAGAGGAGGCAGCGATGCTGAAAATCGATATTGCCGGCTTCGGAAAGGAGGAAGAGGATGAGCAAGATTAAAGATGTTAATGCAATTGAAGTGCTTGATTCACGGGGCAATCCTACTGTCGAGGTCGAAGTATTTCTGGAATCAGGCGCGAGAGGACGGGCCATTGTACCTTCCGGCGCGTCAACCGGAGAGCGGGAGGCTCTTGAACTGCGCGATGGTGATAAATCCCGCTATATGGGGAAAGGGGTCCTCAAGGCAGTAGCCAACGTAAATAGTGAGATCGCCGAAGCCGTCATCGGCATGGAGGCCGATGACCAGGTGGGGCTTGACAAAAAGATGATCGAGCTTGACGGCACCGAAACTAAGAAAAGACTCGGTGCGAACGCGATCTTAGGGGTTTCCCTGGCGGTTGCCAAGGCGGCGGCCGGGGAGGCGGGGCTTCCGCTCTTCCGGTACATCGGCGGTACCAACGCCCGGGAACTCCCGGTGCCGATGATGAACGTCCTAAACGGTGGCGTCCATGCGGACAACAACGTGGACATCCAGGAATTCATGATCGTTCCTGCAGGGGCGCTCAGGTTTTCCGAGGCACTCCGCATGGGAGTGGAGGTGTTTCACGCGCTGAAAGGAGTCCTGAAAGCAAAAGGTCACAATACGTCCGTAGGCGATGAAGGCGGTTTCGCGCCCAATCTGAGTTCCAACGAAGAGGCTCTCGAAGTGATTATGGAGGGGATCGTCATGGCAGGTTATAAGCCTGGCGAGGATGTATTGCTGGCCATTGACCCAGCGGCCTCCGAATTTTACCAGGAAGGATGTTACCTAATGAAGGCCGAAAGCCGTCCGCGTAAGAATGCCGACGAAATCATCGACTTCTACGAGAACCTCGTCAACAGATACCCGATCGTCTCCATCGAGGATGGCATGGCGGAAAACGACTGGTACGGCTGGAAAAAGATCACCGACCGCTTGGGAAGCCGCATCCAGCTGGTAGGCGACGACAATTTCGTAACAAATGCAAAGATTCTGAAAGAAGGGATTGAGAAAGGGATAGCCAACTCCATCCTTATCAAGCTGAACCAGATCGGCACCCTGACCGAAACCCTCGACACGATAGAAATGGCCAGGAATGCCGGTTATACCACCGTCATCTCCCATCGCTCGGGAGAGACCGAGGACACCACCCTGGCCGATCTCGCGGTGGCCGTCAACGCTGGACAAGTCAAGACCGGGTCGCTCTGCCGCACCGACCGCATATCCAAATACAACCAGCTGTTGCGCATCGAAGAAGAGCTGGGGATTACCTCTGTTTTCAGGGGGCCGAATGTCTTTTCCAAATTGAAGAAATCATGAACCACGGCCTGCGGCATCTTGCAAAGCCGAATGTAATTGGCTCAGAATAGCTTGAATGGAGCCAAGCGAAAGGATGCAGTGTGACGACCCCTAAAGCGTGCCCTTTCTGCACCTGCGATCCCGCTGATATGATCCTGGTAAATGGGTTTTCCATGGTCATCTATGATGGTTTTCCAGTTTCTCCAGGACATATGCTGATCATGCCGAAACGGCACATCGCCTCGCTTTTCGAGGCTACCTCCGAGGAACGGGAGGCGATGCTTATCATCCTTGCCGAGGCAAGGGAACTGCTGCTGAAGGAACGAAAACCCGACGGATTCAACATTGGCATCAACGAGAATACCGCTGGCGGCCAGACGGTGCCGCACTTGCACATTCACCTGATTCCCCGCTATGCTGGCGACATGCCCGATCCGCGAGGCGGTGTACGCTGGATATTCCCGGAGAAAGCCGTCTATTGGGAAAACAACTCATGACCCGATTAAATCCGAGGATTGGCGGAATACCTTGACCAGCGACACAATCCCTCCATCTTCGGCATGGGCGGGAAGCGGGATTTGCTTTTCCCATAAAAAATGAGTAGCTTGGAGGTTGCCATGCTGGAAATTGATATTCCGGGCTTCGGCTTTGTGCGGCTGGAACACCTGGTGTCCGACTTCACCGGGACCTTGTCGGTGGACGGGAGGCTTCTCCCTGGCGTTAAAGAAATGTTGAATAACGTTGCGGGTGTTGTCAAGCTGCACGTGGTGACAGCGGACACCTTCGGCACGGCAGGGGGCGCACTGGAAGGGGTGCGATGCACTTTGACCATCCTTTCCAGGGAAGTCATCGGCATTCAGAAGGAACGATATGTAAGAGAACTCGGAGTGAAGGGTGTCATCGCTATCGGCAACGGCAATAACGACCAGAAGATGCTTGCGGCGTCCCGGATCGGCATTGCGGTAATCGAAGGGGAAGGTTGTTCAGTCAACGCGCTCCTGAATGCCGGGATTGCGGTAAGGAGTATTCATGAAGGTCTGGAGCTTCTCCTCAACCCGGACAGGCTGAAGGCGACCCTGCGTATATAGGGGATTTTAGCGTTAAAGGAGTATTTCAATGCATGTGGTTATACTCATCGCGGGATTTGGAGCGCTTGGCTGCGTGACCCGATACTTACTGTCGGGGTGGGTCTACGGCTTTCTTGGGAGAGGCTTTCCCTATGGGACCTTTGCGGTCAACATCTTGGGCGCCTTCATCATCGGCCTCATCATGGAATTCGGCATGCGCAGTACCGTGCTATCGGCGAACTTGCGCACCGGGCTGACTGTCGGTTTCCTCGGCGGTCTCACCACTTTCTCCACATTCAGCTATGAAACCTTTCGCTTGCTCGAAGAGGGGGAATTCCTCATCGCCTCAACCAACGTCCTGCTAAGCGTTTTAACCTGCCTTCTCTTTACTTGGTTTGGTATAATTACGGCACGTTACATATAGGAGGGGCACATGACAAAGTTCGTCGGAGAGAAGGTCCTCATGCGGATTTTCACTGGGGAAACCAAAAAATACGGCCACATACCGCTCTATGAAGCGCTCGTGGAACTGTTCCGGAAAGAGGGATTCGCCGGCGCGACTGTCCTTAGGGGGGTGTCGGGGTTCGGCGCGCACCGGGTATACCACACCCACAAATTGCTGGATCTCTCCGCCGACCTCCCCATGGTGATCGAGGTTATTGAGACTCAGGAGAAGATCGACTCGATCATTTCGAAGGTGGATGAAATGATTGATAGCGGCCTGATTACCCTGGAGAAGGTAAAGGTGATCCGCTACACCCACAAGCATGTTAATGAATAGGCCAATGAGAAAGTTTCCCTAGCCCAACGGAGGGAGATCATGATCGAAATTTTCAATGTTAATGCCAGGGCATTGCTTGATTCACGGGGAAAGGGGCTGTTGACGTTGAAGTATATCTGAAATAGGGCAGCATGGGACGGGCCATAGTCCCGTCAGGCGCTTCCACTTGGGAGCGTGAGGCTCTAGAACTGCGATGGCGATAATTCACGCTATCTGGGGAAGGACGTACTCAAGGCCTTTGCAAGCGTAATGACCTGATTGCCTATTAAGTCAACGGTATGGAGGCTTCCGACCAGCTGGGCTTGAACGACAAGCTCACCGAGTTTGACGGTATCTAAACCAAGTGGGTTACGACTGATATTTTGTAGGTTATAAAACTAGTGGTTAATTGCATAATCAGCAATTGTGTTCTTAATCGCGCGCCTCTGACTTCTCGCTTTCGCCAAACTAAATGGAGAGGCTTTTTCATTATGCCGACTAACGAATGCAGCAAAAAATTGTAGAAAAAAGCAACCTTCTGGCAGAGCACATAAGCCTCTGACCCTGCCCATTGGAAGGGTTTTCACGTCAGCAAAAACACAGCAGCACAGCAAAATAGTAAAATCTGTTACAATCTGTAACATGTATTATATCAAAGGGGATTACATTCGTTATGGAAAACAAATCGGAAAAGGTCGCTTCTGAAGCAGAGGGGTTATACCGCTCCGGGGAAATGAACTGCGCTGAGGCTGTGCTGGCGGCCGTTATGCGCAATTACATGCCCGAAGCGAAAGAAGAAATGATGCGGCTGGCTGCGGGGTTCGGCGGTGGTTCCGGCGCCGGATGCATATGTGGAGCTGTGGTCGGGGGGACGATGGCTTTCGGGTTGCTCTACGCTGATGATCGGAATCGGCTGAAACGTCTGACAAAGGAACTCCACAGGTGGTTCAAGGACGAATACGGAGCCACCTGCTGCAAGACCATCCTTAAGGCGCATAAGAATATCTGTTACGAGCTGACCGGAAAGGTGGCCGGAATAGTGGCGGAAAGACTGCAACTGGAGGTAATATAACCAATATTACACAAGAATCACCTCTCGCAATTTGAGATCTGAAACTCTTAGGTTTGGTCAATGCGTATCACGATTCTCTGCGACAATTCTGTAGGCTCATTATCCGGGACCCTCGGGGAACACGGCTTTGCGGCTCTGGTTGATTGGGATGGGGGGAGTCTTTTGTTCGACACCGGTCAGGGGGAGACCCTACTCCACAATGCTCAGCGCATGAACCGCGATCTCCACCGGGTGACAAAGGTTGCCTTATCCCATGGCCATTACGACCATACCGGCGGACTCCTTCCGCTTTTAAGAACCTGCGGCGGCAAGGAGATATTTGCCCATCCGGCGGTTTTCTCCCGGCGTTACCGGGTAAAGGATACGGGTGAGAGCATCCCGATCGGCATCCCCTATGGGGAGTATTATCTCCGTGGAGCGGGGGGAAGGTTTAACCTTTGTGACCAATTCCGGGAAATTAGCCAGGGGATCTTCCTGACCGGTGAAGTGCCGCGGAAAACCCCCTTCGAGCGGGGGGACAGCGGACTCTTCTGCGATGATGCCGGTTTCTCGTTGGACAAGGTCCATGATGACCAGTCGCTGGCTATCCTCAGTAACAGAGGATTGGTCCTCCTCCTCGGCTGCTGTCATGCGGGAGTGGTCAACACCATTGAGTACGCCAGGGAGAGGACTGGGGTGGAGGAAGTTTACGCGTTGATCGGCGGCACTCATCTGGGGTTCAGCGATCCTGACCAGTTTGATAAGACCGTCCGGGCATTGCGGGGATACCGCATCCAGAAACTCTGCGCTGGCCACTGTACAGGCTTTGCGGCATCCGCGAGGCTTATGAAGGAATTCCCCGGACAGTTCCAACCCGTCCATGTGGGGTTCACCATCGAAATATAGTTCTTGCCAGACCGGTTGCGGCTGTTTATTATGCCCTGGCCAAGATCATAAAATCATCGGAAACTATATAAAGCCGGGTAAAGAAATTGATCATCAAGAGTACGGAATTCATCAAGAGCGCGGCAAAACCCGCCCACTACCCCCCTGCGGCTTCTCCGGAAATCGCCTTTGCCGGGCGTTCCAATGTAGGCAAGTCCTCCCTCATCAATGTGCTGGTGAGCCGGAAAAGTCTGGTCCGCACCAGTTCCACCCCCGGCCGCACCCAGCTCATCAATTTTTTTGCGGTAAATGATCAGTTCAGCCTCGTGGACCTTCCCGGTTACGGCTATGCCAAGGTGCCGCTGGCGGTGAAGCGCGAGTGGGGGCCGATGATCGAGGCCTATCTTTCAGGGCGACCCAACCTGAGAGGGGTCGTGCTAATACTCGATATCCGCCGGACCCCGGTGGCTGAAGACCGGCAGATGCTCGACTTGATGCGGGCCTATGACATCACCCCGATCCTGGTTGTGACCAAGTGCGATAAGGTTTCGCGGAACGAGAGAGTACGCAAGGCGGCTGTCATTGCCAGTTCTCTCGGCGTGGAGAGGAGTGAGTTGACCTTTTTCTCGACCCTCACCCGCGAAGGGAAGGATGAAATCTGGCAACGGATCGAAACTCTGTTGTTTCCGGAAGCGGATGGTGGTACGGAGAAAGAGGGCCAGCCATTATCTGTTTGACTTTCATTCTCTGCTCTGATAAAAATTGTCCTATAAATTAGAATAGATGATCAACCTGGTGCTCCGCCGAAAGGCCGGAGATAATAGGGAAGGGGGTGCGATTCCCCCACTGTCCCGCAACTGTGAACGGCTATGAAAGCCGCAACAATGCCACTAGTCAGGTTCTTCTTAAAGAACCTCGGGAAGGCGCGGCAAGTAAGTTGACCCGTAAGTCAGGAAACCTGCCCGGTTGACACCGCATCGACCTCCGAAGGAGAGGCGCCGAGGCCCGGATTTAATGTTTCTTTATTCGAACCCCGTCTCTGTTTTAGAGGCGGGGTTTTTACATGTCCGAAATCATCTTTATCACTGGCGGGGCCAAGAGCGGCAAGAGTCGGCTGGCGGAAGAGCTGGCGGAACGGTTAGGTGCGCCGCTGGGGTATATCGCCACCGGCGAGCCGAAAGACGCCGAAATGCTGGAGCGGATCACCCGGCACCGGGAACGCCGTGGTCCGGCATGGCAGACCATCGAGGAACCCCTCAACCTTGTAAAGGTGGCAAAAGATCATGACGATCGTTTCAAAGGGATGCTGGTGGATTGCATTACGCTCTGGCTTGCCAATCTCCTCGGCAAATACAATGATCCGCAAAGAGTCCTAGGTGAGGTCGTCTCGTTTATTACCGCGTTTCCCACGCTGAAAAACACTCTTATCCTTGTCTCCAACGAGGTGGGAATGGGAATCGTGCCTGAGAACGCGCTTGCCAGAAATTTCCGCGACCTGGCGGGGGAGGCGAACGAGCTCCTGGCAAAGGCTGCGGATGAAGTCTATGTGATGTTTTCTGGACTGCCGCTCAAATTGAAAGGCTGATTTAAAAGGAGTTATCGATGGATCTGTTGACCGAAACCCTAGCCTTTATCCGGCCTGTTGATCTGGCCCTTTTGGAAAAGGCCCAGGTGAAACTGGACAGAAAGACCAAGCCGCTCGGATCGCTGGGGAGGCTGGAGGAGTTTGCCCGCCGTTTTGCCGCCATTACCGGGAGCCTGGAACCCGATACAGCAAAAAAGGTCATTTACACCTTTGCCGGCGATCACGGCGTTACGGAGGAAGGGGTCTCTGCTTTTCCCCGGGAAGTAACTCCGCAGATGGTCTTCAACTTTTTGAACGGCGGTGCGGGTGTCAACGTTCTTGCCCGTCATTGCGGGGCCGAAGTATGCGTGGTGGATGTGGGAGTGGACCATGATTTCGGCGAGCTCGCCGGCCTTATCAGAAAAAAGGTCTGTCGCGGTACGCGCAACTTTACCAGGGGACCGGCCATGGAGCGGAACGAGGCACTCGCCGCAATGAAGGTGGGGATTGATCTTGCCGGCCAGGCCAAGGCTGGGCGTGTGGCCATGGTGGGAACCGGGGAGATGGGAATCGGCAATAGCACACCCTCATCGGCCATCATCGCGGCCTTCTCCGGCAAACCGGTACGGGAGGTTACCCACCGGGGGACCGGGATTTCGGAAATCGCTTTGGAGCACAAAATACGCGTCATTGAGAAGGGGCTCTTGGTGAACCGGCCCGATCCGAGCGACCCACTTGATGTGCTGGCCAAGGTGGGAGGGCTGGAGATCGCCGGCATAGCCGGCCTTGTTCTGGGCTGCGCGGCCAACCGGATACCGGTTGTGATAGACGGGTTCATCTCGACTGCCGGGGCGCTCATTGCCGCGGAAATGCACCCGCAAGTGAAGGATTATATTTTTGCCGCCCATCAGTCAGTGGAAATCGGTCACCGCTTCATGCTGGAACGGATCGGGGCCGAACCGATCCTCGATCTAAAGATGCGTCTCGGCGAGGGGACCGGCGCTGCCTTGGCCATGATACTTATCGAGGCGGGAGTGAAGATCCTGAAGGAAATGGCGACTTTTGGCGAAGCTGGTGTGGCGGAAGGGGAATACTGAAAAAGCGGGATGAGGGAATGGGGATCAGCAGAATCTTACCCAGGTCCCCGGTCTTCGATTCCTGGTCTCGATTATGCGGCTATATCTTATTGCTTTGCAATTTCTTACCATCATCCCCGTACCCTTTTCTTTCCGCTGCGAGGAAAGGGACCTGGGGCGATCCATGGCCTTTTTCCCGCTGGTGGGGCTTTTTCTGGGCGCCCTGCTTGTTGGGGTCGATTTTATCCTCACTCCCTGGCTTCCCCGGCCGGTGACCGATCTTCTTCTCATCACCCTCCTCTCGGCGGTGACCGGGGCGCTCCATCTGGACGGACTGGCCGATGTCTGCGACGGCCTGGCGGCGCGCGGCAGCCGGGAGCGCTTACTTACGGTGATGAAAGATTCCCGCATCGGGGCGGTGGGAGTTGTCGGGCTCGTCCTGGCGCTTCTTCTCAAATACCAGGCACTCCTCCAGATCCCCCTGGAATACAAGCGCGAGGTGCTCCTCTTTTTCCCGCTTGTCGCCCGTTTCAGCCAGGTACAGATGACCGTGGGGGCAAGGAAAGCGCGGGCGGACGGACTTGGCTCGGTATTTATCGACACAGCGGGGATATGGCAGTTTGTTATCGCCGGTGTCATCACCCTGGCCTGCGCCTGGCTATTACTCGACCTGTCGGGCATTTACTGCTGTTTGACCCTATATCTCTTCACCTCGGGACTAAAGTGGTGGTTTCACCGGAAAATTGGGGGGATCACCGGCGATATAATCGGCTGCGTAAGCGAGTTGAACGAGATTCTCGCTCTCGTAGTGGTGCGGGCTTTTTGGGGATGAAAATATGCATGGGCGCACGATAATACCGAAAACGCGCATTTATCTCATCCGCCACGGTGAGGTGGAGGGGGCCGAAATACCCCGCTACAACGGTCATGCCGACGTTCCCTTGAGCGAACGCGGCATAGGCCAGTACCACCAACTCAAGGAGGGGCTTGCAGCTATGCGGATCAGAGCCTGTTATACGAGCGATCTCTCCCGTTGTGCGGTCGGGGCGGATCTCATAGGCTCCCGTCTAGGTTTGACGCCGATTCGGGAGCGCAATCTGCGCGAACTGGACATAGGCATTTGGGAAGGAAAGAGCTGGGCCGAGCTTATGGAAGAGTATCCCGAGGAGTGGCGGGCAAGGCTTGACGACATAGTCAACTACCGGGCACCCCAGGGGGAAAGCCTGCAAGATCTCTCTAACCGCGTCATGCCGGTCATTAAAGGCATCGCGAGCCGGCATCCGGGAGAAGAGGTGCTTGTGGTGGCACACGGTGGGACCAACCGGGTGATCCTCCTGAACGCCATTGGCGCCCCTCTTTCATCTCTTTTCAGCATCGAGCAGGATTATTGCTGCGTCAATATCATCGACTACTACACGGACGGCGCATGCGTCGTCAAGCTGATGAACGGCAAAAGGATTATTGAATGAAATCGATCATCATCTCAGCGCCTCACAGCGGCTCGGGCAAGACCACCGTCACTCTCGGCATCATGGCGTGCTTGAAACGGCGAGGTCTCCGCGTTGCCCCGTTCAAGGTGGGTCCCGATTTCATCGACCCGGGCTACCACCGGCTTGTGACCGGCCGGCCATCGGTCAACCTTGACGGCTGGATGTGCAGCGCAGATTTTGTGCTGGATACCTTCTGCCGGCATGGGGAAGATGCCGATATTGCAGTCATCGAAGGGGTTATGGGGCTGTTCGACGGCATCAGCGGCAAACAGGATGCTGGGAGCACGGCGCAAATTGCGAAAATGATCGGTGCTCCGGTGATTCTCGTAGTGGACGCGAGAAGCCAGGCGCGCAGCGCCGCAGCCCTGGTCAAGGGGTTTGCGGAATTCGATCCTGCAGTGCGGGTCGCCGGAGTGGTATTCAATAATGTCGGAAGTGACAGCCATGCACGTATCCTGCGGGAGGCGGTGGAATCTCTCGGGTCGGGTGTAAAGGTCGTGGGGTGCCTGCCGCGCGACGAAATCCTGCAAATTCCCTCACGTCATCTCGGGCTCATGACCATAGAGGAGAACCCTCTCCCCGAGGAGTTCATCAATCATCTGGTGGAAGTAATTTGGGACAACCTGGACTTAGGCCTTCTCTGGGCGGCGGGAACGTCGCAAGGCGTGGAGCAGAGCCTCCCCTTTACCGGGGGGCAGATATGTACTATTGACAATGTTGTGAAAAGTGCAGACCTGGTTCCTACCCTTATTGCTGTGGCGCGAGATGAGGCCTTCTGCTTTGTTTACGAGGATAACCTGCGTCTCTTGCGGGGAGAGGGGGCAAAGATTGTCGAATTCTCACCTCTAAGGGATGAAAGGCTCCCTGAGGGTATTTCCGGGGTATACCTTCCCGGCGGCTACCCAGAGATCTTTGCCGACACACTGGCAGAGAATACGGCCATGAAGGCCGAACTCCGGAAAATGATAGATGGGGGGATGCCGGTTTATGCGGAGTGCGGCGGCTTTATATATCTGACGAAAGGTGTAGCGGCGTATCCGTGGGAAAAAAAGGATCAAATCTCAACTTTTGACAAATCCGTCATAACTAAAAAGATGGCACCCGACACGCAAACGGGGGCAGAGGCGGATCCTCCTCTCCACGAATTTACGGGGGTTTTCCCGGTGAGCACCCGGATGTTATCCCGGCGCAGGGCACTCGGCTACCGGGAGGTGGAGCTTGCCGCAGACTCAATCCTTGGTCCTGCTGGGACTTTAGCCCGTGGGCATGAATTCCACTACTCGGAGATGGGGATGATGCCGGCTAGGATCAAACGGTTCTACCGGGTGAGCAGGAACGGTGTCGATCTGGGAATGGAGGGGTACCGCTACAAGAACTGCCTTGCATCCTACATCCATCTCCACTTTGGGAGCTGCCAGGGGATGGCCGCGGCGTTTGTGGAGAGCTGCAGAAAGTACAGAAATATGAAAAGACGGGGGAAATCATAACAGGATTTACATAAGAGCATCCAGAAGGATTTATCAAAGCTCATAAGGAGTTATATGAAGACACAAATCGAACTTGCCCGCGCGGTTATCATCACCGACCAGATGAACGCTGTCGCCAAGGCGGAAGATGTCCCACCCGAATACATCCGTTGCATGGTGGCGGAGGGGAAGATAGTCATCCCCTGGAACCGCAACCGCCGGCCTCGCGCCGTCGGCATCGGCAAAGGGCTCAGCACCAAGGTAAACGCATCCATCGGCACCTCCTCGGACATCATCGATTACGCCGCTGAGGTGAAAAAAGCGCGGGCCGCCGAAGAGTCGGGCGCCGATACCTTGATGGAACTCTCGGTGGGGGGTGACCTGGACCGGGTACGGCGCGAGGTGCTCGCTGCAACCGAACTCCCGGTGGGGAACGTCCCCCTTTACCAGGCCTTCTGCGAAGCGGCGCGCAAATATGGAGACCCCAACAGGCTCGATGAGGAGATGCTTTTCGACCTGATCGAAAAGCAGTGCGCGGACGGCATCGCCTTCATGGCGGTCCACTGCGGCATCAACCTGTACACCATAGAAAGACTGAAGAGGCAGGGGTACCGCTACGGCGGGCTTGTTTCCAAGGGGGGCGTCTCGATGGTCGCCTGGATGCTCGCCAACAACCGGGAAAACCCTCTCTACGAGCGGTTTGACCGGGTAGTCGCGATCCTGAAGAAATACGACACGGTCCTTTCCCTCGGCAACGGCCTGCGTGCCGGTGCCATCCACGACTCGTCCGACAGGGCGCAGATCCAGGAGCTGATCATCAACTGCGAGCTGGCAGAGATCGGCCGGGAGATGGGTTGCCAGATGCTGGTCGAGGGCCCGGGGCATGTGCCGCTGGACGAGATTGCTGGGAACATCCAGTTGCAGAAGCGGATGAGCGGCGGCGCGCCTTACTACATGCTCGGCCCCATCGCCACCGACGTTGCCCCCGGTTTCGACCACATCACCGCGGCCATCGGCGCGGCGCAATCCTCTCGCTTCGGCGCTGACCTCATCTGCTACATCACTCCGGCCGAACATCTGGCTCTCCCCAATGAGGAAGACGTGCGCCAGGGGGTGAAAGCGGCCAAGATCGCCGCCTACATAGGCGACATGAACAAGTACCCGGAAAAGGGGCGAGAGAGGGACAGACAGATCTCCAAGGCACGGCGCGACCTTGACTGGGAGAAACAGTTCGCGCTTGCCCTCTACCCCGAAGATGCACGCGCAATCCGTGCCAGCCGTACCCCCGAAGATGAAGCGACCTGCACTATGTGCGGTGATTTCTGCGCGTCGCGGGGGGCGGGGAAACTGTTTTCGGGGGATCTGCGGGGTGATAAGATATGAAAGAAGCATTTGAGGTTTCGATGAAAAAGTTTTTGCTGGTATTGGTCTTTTTGCCTCTCTTTGCCACTTCCGCCCATGCCATGCATATCTCTGAAGGTATACTCCCCTTTAACTGGGCCTTTGTCTGGTTTGCGGTCGCGTTCCCCTTCCTGGCGCTGGGGCTTAAGCGGCTGAATAATCTTGCACAAAGCGATCTATCTTTCAAACCGCTTGTTGGACTCATGGCGGCAGTGGTGTTCGTCATCTCCTGCATGCCGATCCCGGTCCCTACTGCCGGCACCTGCTCCCATCCGTGCGGCACTGGAATTGCTGCGATCCTTGTCGGTCCGCTGGTAAGCGTGGTGATCAGCGCGGCGGCGCTTCTTATCCAGGCCCTTTTCCTTGCGCATGGGGGGTTATCCACCCTTGGTGCGAATATCGTCTCCATGGGTGTGGTTGGTTCCTTTGCCGGATACTTCACTTTCCGCGGCCTCCGCATGATGGGGGCGAATCTTGGCGTGGCGGGCTTTATTGCCGGGATTTTAACCGACTGGGCCACCTACCTTGCCACCTCGGTTGAGCTGGCTTCCGGGATCCGAGGGGATGCGCCGTTCTGGCCTTTGTGCTGCAAGATAATCCTCGCCTTCATTCCGACCCAGCTCCCGCTTGGCATCCTCGAAGGGGCTATGACAGCCGGGATGGTGGTACTCCTCGCCAGGAAGCGCCCCGACCTCCTCATCAGGATGCGGGTAATTGAAGAACTGAAAGGGCCTACCCATGCCTGAACGCAAACGGAAGCTGAAAATCTTCATGCTTCTCATCTTCCTCCTGACAATGCTTATGTTTACTTTCTATTTCTTCACCCTCGGGCCGCGGCCATGGCCAGGCGTGGATGAGGCGGTGGTGGAAAAGATAGCCGGGGAACATGGCCATGCAATGCGGAAGCCCTTTATCGACCCTGGCGAAGGGGATCTGCTCCTCTTCGCCTTTCTCCTTGCAGGGACGGTGGGGGGATTTGCTGCTGGGTACTACTGGCGTATGCTGGTGGGGGAGAAGCCTCCTGAGGCCGGTCGCTTTAACAAGGAATAACCAGAAATCCGATGCACGAACTTAACCGACAGACAACGAACAGCGACAACCTGTTGACCCGCCTAGACTCGCGGCTGAAGCTCATCTCCACCCTGACGCTCTTGGCTATGGTTATAAGCTGCAAGGGGTTTGCCTTTCCGCTTCTTATTGCGGGGTTTTCCCTGGGGCTATGCCTGAATATCGGGGTGCGGATAAAGGTGCTGCTGGCGCGTTTTGCCGAGCCCTTCTTCATTGCGGTTATGGTGATAGTCCTCAAACTCTTCTTAAGCGGTGCTGCCCCGCTCTTTTCCTTCCACTTCTTCGGGATCGAGGCTGTCGGGCACAGGGACGGGCTTCTGGAAGGACTCTTCATTGCTTCACGCATTTTTGGGGCGGTGTCGATTACGGCGCTCCTCGTTTTTTCCACCACCTTTACCGAACTGATGGCTGCGCTGGCATGGCTTAAGGTGCCGCGCGGGTTCATCGAGGTGGCCCTCTTTGCCTGGCGCTACCTATTCGCCCTGTTTGACGACGCCCAGGTAGTCTATGCCGCGCAGAAGAACCGCCTCGGCTATGCCGGTCTCCTTCGGGGAATGCGCTCTTTTGGAGCACTCGCCGGAGCACTGGTCATCAAGGCATTCGATAACAGCCAGACAGTGACCTGTGCCATGATGCAGCGTGGCTACGACGGGACCATGCCTCTCTCAGACCACAGGCCGCTTAAGTCAATGGAAGTGGCGCTATCTTTGACATTTCTCCTCGCCATGGGAATAATCTGGAGAATCTGAATATTTACTAACTATTTCGTGCTTGTCTTTGTTTTTAATGCGTGTACTCTGTGTAACTTGGGGATAGAATTCTTTTCCGCGCTTTTCTCTTTCATCCTGATTTTCTCTGCTATAAAGGTTTTTGTGGATTCAGCAAGACTTTCCATCACCATCGACAGTTTCATGTATCCGGACGGCACTAACGCCCTGGCGGAGATCCGATTCTGCGTGCAAAGGGGCGAATTTTGCGGCATACTTGGCGCAAACGGCTCTGGCAAGACTACGCTTCTGAAGATAATGGACGGGCTGATCAGGGATTACTCAGGCCGAGTACTCCTGGACGGGGTAGAGTTACGCCAACTCCGGCCGCGGGAGATCTACCGGAAGATGGGGCTTGTCTTCCAGAACCCGGATGACCAGCTCTTTGCCCATACGGTATTCGAGGACGTGGCGTTCGGGCCGCGCAACATGAAGTTCGCCGAGAGCGAGGTTAAGCGGCGGGTTGATGCAGCACTAGTAAGTGTGGAGATGTCTGATTATGCCGGCAAGCAAATCAATGCATTAAGCTTTGGCCAGAAAAAACGGGCCTGTATTGCCGGGCTCCTCGCCATGGGGCATGAGATCCTTCTCCTTGACGAGCCGACCGCGGGGCTGGATCCTGAGGGGGAGTACCGGATGATGGAACTCCTTAAGCGTCTCAACCGGGAAGAAAGGGTGACCATCGTGATGGCTACCCACAGTGTGGACCTTGTCCCCCTTTTCCTCCATCGGCTCCATATCCTGAACAGGGGGAGAATCGTTTGCTCCGGCCTGCCGGAGGAGGTCTTCACCACCCCGGCTGAAATGGAGAGCAACAAGCTCAGGCTGCCGCATATAGCCGAGCTTATCTACCGGCTGAAAAATGAGGACGATTTGCTGTTCGAACGTATCCCCCTGACCATCGGCGCAGCACGCCGGGAGATCGTCGCGATGCTGCGAAAAAGCTGAATTAAAGGGGATTAACAGGGTAAGAAAAGGAAACCATTGTACCTGAAAACCTCTTTTGGCCACTAAGGACACGAAGAAACACGAAAAAACACGAAGAATTAAATATCTTGATAAAAACAACGTCAACCTTATGGATAATAGCCAGTAAAATTATATGGTCCTGTTTTCCTGCGTCTATCCCGTGGATAAATGCTTTTTGAGTTTTTGTAATTAAATATCATGATGATATGTCGTTCAATTTTGTTGCATTTTTTTCTGTATATTCTGTAAAGCCTGAAAAAATGGAGTTTGCATGGAAACCGCTGTGTTGCTGATGGCCCATGGCAGCCGTATTCGTGAGGCAAACGACGCTGTCTTAGAAATTGCCGCCATGGTCAAAGAGATGACCGGTTTCGCTGTCGTCGAAGTGTCGTTCCGGGAACAGCACCTGCCCAACATCCAGCAGGGGATCGACGCCTGTGCGGCCCAAGGTGCCGAGCGGGTCATCCTTATGCCGTATTTCCTGTACATGGGGGCCCATGTTCAGGAGGACCTGCCTGAGGAGCTGGCAATGGCGAAACGGCGCTATCCCCATATCGAGTTCGCCATGGGAAGACATCTTGGTGTGCACAGAAAACTGGCGGAGGTAGTAGTGGAACGGATTGCAGAGTCCCAGATACAAACCGGGTGGCAATGATGACGGTGAACATGCGGCCGGAAGAGATCGAGGCGGAATCTTTCCGCATTATCGATGCGGAAGTGGGTGCGCATCCATGGTCTACTGCCGAATGGTCGGTGGTGAGGCGGGTTATCCATACGAGCGCCGATTTCGACTATGCCCGCTCCATGCTCTTTTCGGCCGACGCCGTGACCCGGGGAGTGGCGGCGATCCGCCGGAGACGCGGTATTATCACCGATACGGCCATGGCTCTGGCCGGCATCAGCAAACCCCGTCTGGAAAAGTTGGGGATTTTTGCTGACTGCTTCGTGGCTGACCCGGAGGTGGCGCGGGAAGCCAAGGCGCAGGGGATCACCCGATCGATCCTGGCTATGCGCAAGGGGGCGGCGGGTCACGACAGCGGCATTTTCGTAATCGGCAATGCGCCCACGGCCCTGTTCGAGCTATTGCGTCTCGTAAAGCATGAGGGGGTCCGCCCCGATCTGATTATCGGCCTGCCAGTCGGTTTTGTCGGAGCCGCGGAAAGCAAGGAGAGGCTTATCTCAGAAGCTTTCGAGCTGAAGGTGCAATTTATTGCGAACCGGGGGCGCAAGGGGGGGTCGAACGTGGCGGCTGCTGTGGTTAATGCGTTATTGATAATGGCTGAAGAAGGCCCACGGGCTGAAAATCCATGCGCAAGCTGAACAAGAAAATCACGGACCCGGCGGTGGTTACCCACATCCTCAAAACTTGTCATACCGGGCGGCTGGGGACGTTGGCAAAGGATGGCCGGCCGATGGTGACGCCTTTAAACTTCGCCTATCACGAGGGGAGGATCTATTTTCACTGCGCACAAGAGGGGGAGAAGCTAGATGAGATCCGGCGGGACAACCGGGTCTGTTTCGAGGTGGATCTTCCGGTCGCTTATGTCAAGGGGACCATGGAAAACCCATGCCGCGCGGAATACCTCTACCGGAGCGTCATATTGCAGGGACGAGCGATAATAATCGAGGACCGGGTGGAGCGGCTGATGGCGCTCGACTATCTCATGCGTAAGTATCAGCCGGAAGGGGGATATGGTCCATACCCGGAAGAGAAACTGGCCCTGACCTGCATCGTCCGCATCGATATCGAGGATCTGTCTGGCAAAGAGAACCTGGGAAATGGGGAATTGAGAGAGAAAGCTTTACAGGCGTTAAGTGGCAGAGATGTTTTGCCGATAATTATTGAATGATCACCATACTGGAATTGACTTTGCATAACCTGAAACCACAGATTCAGAGAGTCTGACATGGCGCCTAAACATCTGCGATACGGCTTTACAACCGGGGCCTGTGCCGCTGCAGCGGCGAAAGGAGCGGCGCTGATGCTCCGGGAACAGCAGCTTGTGGATGAAGTGGAGCTTACCCTCCCGGCGGCAGTGACCGCGCGTTTCCGTCTTCATGGGCAGATAGTTGGCAACGATATTGCCTCCTGCTATGTAATCAAGGAGAGTGGTGACGACCCCGATATCACCAACGGCGCGGAAATTCATGTCTGTGTCAAGGTTGATTTTTTTACATCCCGCCGTATTGTTCTCAACGGCGGGACCGGTATCGGCCGGGTAACCAAGCCGGGGCTGGCTGTGCCGGTAGGGGAGTGGGCGATCAATCCTGTGCCGCGGCATATGATTCTGGAGGTGGTGAAGGAAATATTTGCCATGCGCTGCCTACCGATTACCCTGACCGTTACGGTGAGTATCCCCAACGGCGAGGAACTCTCCAGGAAGACTCTCAATGCCCGTCTCGGCATTGTCGGCGGGCTTTCCATTCTTGGCACCACCGGCATCGTCAAGCCGATCTCGGCAAAGGCCTGGACCGACACCATTGATGTCGCCATCGACGTGGCCCGGGCATGCGGCAGTAACACTCTGACGTTCTCCAGCGGCAGGACAAGTGAAATGGTGGCGCAGAAATACCTGAGGGCCGGGGAGAGGGGACCGGCGCCTGTTTATGACTTAATTGAAGAAGCTTTTGTAATGATGGGCGACCATGTCGGCTACGCCCTCCGCGCCTCTGCCCGCAAGGGAGTGAAGGAGGTCATTCTTGCCGGCCAGTTCGCCAAGCTCCTGAAGATTGCCTGTGGCCATGAGCAGACTCATGCCTCCTCGTCCGATATGGATCTGCAAATGCTTTCGAAGTGGGCTGCCATGGAATCCCGGACCTCGGGCCTCGAACCTCTTATCGCAAAGGCCAACACCGCCCGACAGGTCCTGGATGCTTCAGGAAATGACCCATCCCTTGTAAAGATTGTCTGTGATCGGGTCGGCCAATATGCAAAAACGCTTGCCCCTGAGATTGAAATAAAGGTTTTACTGGCAGGGTATGGGGGAGAAGTGCTATATTTCGGATAAGATTTAAGATTACGAATTGCTAAATCCAAACAGTACTGAAACGCAAATCAGATTACCTATAATTTTTTTCACTTGAGATTTGGCTATTTAGATTTAATGGAAAAGGAGCCAGCAATGCCGGAGCAAAAGATTTATCTGATCGGCGCAGGGATCGCAGGGTGGGAAGGTTTTGGCGCCAAAGCGCTGGAGGCGATCAGCAAGGCGGAGGTTCTCATCGGCCACCAGCGGCATCTTGACATTTTCCCCGACTTTGCTGGTGAAAAGAGGACACTCGAAGACCTCTCCATCATGCTTGACTATCTGAAGACGACGGACAAGATGGTGGTGGTACTTGGTTCGGGAGACCCGAACTTTTTCGGGGTGGCGCGCTTTCTTTTGCGTAATCTCTCCAAGGAGCGGGTCGAGATATTTCCCAATGTTACCAGCATTCAGTATGCCTTTGCCCGGATCAAAGAGCCGTGGGATGACGCCATTTTTGTTTCGGTGCATGGCCGCGGCCTGAAGGGGGCTATTGACCGGATCGTTGCCGCGGAGAAGGTCGCTGTGCTCACTGATCCTGACAACTCACCATCCATGATCGCCCGCGAGCTTATTGCTAGGGGAGCTGAAGGATATGAGGCATGGCTGTGCGAGGACCTGGGTTTCCCCACAGAAAAATTCACCAGGACCGACGTCAGGGGGCTGGCGCAGCTTGAGGCGTCGCCGCTCAATATCCTGATCCTGATCAAGACGTGGGAACCAAACCTCGAACATTATCCGGTTATCGGGATCGATGATGAAGAGTTCGCAACTGCCAAGAAACTGATCACCAAACAGGAGGTGCGTGCGGTGGCCCTTGGGAAGCTGCAGTTGCAGGACGATCTGGTAATGTGGGATATCGGGGCGGGAAGTGGTTCGGTATCCATTGAGGCGAGCAACCTTATGCCGAACGGGAAGATCTACGCCCTGGAAAAAAATCCCCAATACCTCGTCTTCATCCGTGATAACCTGAAAAAATTCGTTGCCCGCAACGTCCTTCTGGTCGAGTCGTACGCCCCGGATGGACTGGAAGAGCTTCCCGACCCGGACCGGGTTTTCATCGGCGGCTCTGGCGGGATGCTGGAAGAGATCATCGATGCGATTGATAAAAGGCTAAAAGCCGAAGGTGTGATCGTATTGAACGCAGTGACCCTAGACACCTTAACCAAGGCGGTGGAATTTCTGGAAGACCATGGTTACACCGTAGAGGTGACCTGCGTCAACATCGCCAAGACTCGGGGATTGACCGAATTCAAGATGTTCGAGGCGCACAATCCGGTATATATTATATCAGCCCGGAAAGGCGAAGAGTGACGGTACCTTCAAAAGTCCATCTGCTTAGTTTCGCAGTAATTCAGGTTTTGCGCGCCCGAGAATTGGAACTTTTTTCTGTGCTGTCTGATTTCGGCCCTTTTGCAAAACCATCCCAATAGAGCTTAAGGATCAGGAACAATGGCAAAAATCTATGCAATAGGAGTCGGTCCTGGCGACCCGGAACTTTTGACCGGCAAGGCTGAGCGGATACTTTGCTCCGTCCCTGTCATCTGCGCGCCGACCGCTGGCCCCACCGTTGATTCCAGTTATGCCCTTTCCATTATCGAGCCCCTTCTCGACCGGAAAAGGCAGGAAGTGATTATCCAGGTATTCCCCATGCGGAAGGACCAGGACGGACTCGACGAATACTGGGAAACGGCCGCAGCGGCGGTGGTCGAGCGGGTCCGGGGAGGAAGCGATGTTGCCTTCATCACCATCGGTGACCCGTTTCTCTACTCCACTTTCCTCTATCTCTACCGCATTCTCCGCGAAAAATACGCGGATATCCCCATTGAAGTGGTCCCCGGTGTTTCCAGCATCAACGCAGCCGCCATAGCCGCCGGCATTCCCCTGGGACAGGCATCGGAACGTATCGCAATTATCCCCGCCGCCTTCGAAGAGAAGGAACTGCGGAGTATCCTCAGCGACTTCGAGACAGTGGTACTGATGAAGGTGAGCCGGGTGTTCGACGGGATATATGCGGTGCTCAAGGAACTGGGACTTGAGAAAAAGTGTGCTTTTATAAGCCGGGTTGGAACAACGGAAGAAGAGGTCGTTTTCGACCTGGAGCGCCTTCTGGGGCAGAAACTGGATTACCTGTCGTTGCTCATAGTGAAGAAATAGAATTCTTGGAGGTTTTCATTGCCAAAGGTCCATTTCATTGGCGCCGGTCCCGGAGACGCGGAGCTTATGACCGTCAAGGGCGCCCGCCTGTTAAGCGAAGCTGACGTCGTACTCTTCGCAGGAAGCCTTGTCGACCACGAGCTGGTGCGGACTTATGCCCCTGAGGCTGAAGTTTATGACTCCGCCGGGATGACCCTGGAGGAGACCATCCGGGTGATTGCCGAAGCGGTTGTGGCAAATAGACAGGTGGTGCGGCTCCATACTGGCGACCCCTCCATCTTTGGCGCCATCCAGGAGCAGATGGCGCTGCTCGATGAACTCGGCATCGATTACGAGGTGGTACCAGGGGTGACGAGCGCCTTCGCCGCAGCCGCTCTCCTCAGGCAAGAGCTGACCCTGCCTGAGCTCTCCCAGACGGTTATTTTCACGCGGGTCGAGGGGAAGACCCCGGTGCCGGAGCGGGAGCGCCTGACCGAGATCGCCCGGATCGGCGCAACCCTAGTCATCTACCTTTCTGTCGCAATGATTGACCGGGTGGTTAATGAGCTTTTAGCAGGCGCTTACACGCCGGCGACCCCGGCCGTCGTGGTATGCCGCGTCTCCTGGCCAGATGAGCAGGTGGTGGAGGGGACCCTTGCAGACATCGCGGCGAAGGCTAAGAGCGCGGGGATCAACAGGCAGGCGCTGATAATCGTCGGTGACGTGCTGAAGGCACGGCAAGGGGGCCTCAAGGCAAAATCGTTTCTCTATGACAAGGGTTTTTCCCATGGATTCCGGAACGGGATTGTGTCATAACCGCACATCTTATTCACTTTCTTTCTTGGGTTAATCATGCGTATTGCCATCATCGCCATATCCCGCAACGGCGCCAGGCTCGGCTCCAGGTTGAGGGAAGGCCTTGCCGGCGCGGAACTTTTCGTTCTCAGGAAGTACTCCGGCCAGGCGGGAAAAGGCGCCACGCCATTTTCAGGAGAAATGCGTGAACTTGTAAAGAACCTTTGGCTGGAGACAGGCGGACTCGTTTTCATATGTGCGGCCGGTATTGTGGTGCGACTGATCGCCCCGTATCTGGAGGATAAGGCGCATGATCCGGCGGTGGTGGTGATGGACGATGCGGGGAAATTCGCCATTTCGCTTCTCTCCGGACACCTGGGAGGAGCGAATGAGCTTGCCTGCAAGTGCGCTTTCCTGGCCGGAGCGCGTGAAGTAATCACGACCGCCACCGATGCCAATTGCCTCCCCTCGTTCGACATGCTGGCCAAGGAGGAAGGGTGGGTGATCGACGACATTTCCCGGGTCAAGATACTCAACGCCCTCCTTCTGGATAACGAGGAAATTGCGGTAGTAGACCCGACCGGCCGGGTGCGCCCCTTTTTCCACGGCCTGGAAAAGCTTGCTTTTTATGAGACATTTATGGACGCTTTTAAAAGCGATGCCAAGGGGTACCTGTTCGTCACCAACCGCCACCTCCCGCCTCAGGCGCAGTCGGAAAATCTTCTGGTGCTTCGCCCGAAAAACCTCGTGCTCGGAATAGGCTGCAACATCGGGACTTCCCCGGAAGAGATCGAGGAGGTTGTAAGCCATAACCTGAAACGGATATTCCTTTCCATAAAGAGCGTCAAATGCGTTGCCACCGCCTCTGCCAAGCGGGAAGAGGCCGGGCTTTTGGCCTTTGCTGCAAAATTAGGGATCCCCCTCAAGTTTTATGAAAGCGCCCAACTGAACTTGGTAGATGTACCGTCCCCTCCATCTCCCCATGCCCTGGAGGCGATCGGTGCGGTCGGTGTTGCCGAGCCCGCCGCGCTCCTTAACTCCGGCGGGGGGAGCCTGCTTTTGAAGAAGGTGAAAAGCGGCAACGTGACCCTGGCAATAGCGGAGACGGCAAATTAACAAGGGTTTTGTCATGTCGAAATTATTTGTTGTCGGCATAGGTCCCGGTGACTTGAAACATATGACTTTCGAGGCGCGGGAGGCGGTGGATAATGCCGAGGTTGTGATCGGCTACAAAACCTACCTTGACCTCATCAAACCGCTTTTGGCAGTCAAGGAAGCCATTTCATCAGGGATGACAAAGGAGGTCGAGCGATGCCGGGAGGCACTGTGTCTGGCGGCGTCCGGAAAAAGAGTTGCCCTGGTTTCCGGCGGTGATGCCGGGGTCTACGGCATGGCCGGCCTGGTTCTGGAACTCGTAGGGACAGAGCCGCGTGCCTGCCAGGTTAAGGGTGAACACACAGGTTTGCCCTTACATGACGTTGAAATCATAATTATACCCGGCGTTTCTGCGGTTCAAGCGGCCGCAGCGGTCTTAGGCGCCCCGCTCATGCATGGCTTTGCCGTGATCTCCCTATCCGACCTCCTTACCCCCTGGGACATCATCGAAAGACGCCTGGCGGCGGCCGCCGCCGCCGATTACGTGGTTGCCCTCTACAACCCGCGGAGCAAGGGGCGGACCGACCAACTCGATATGGCCAGGGAAATATTCCTGGCGGCCCGCTCGATATTTACCCCCGTCGGGATTGTCCGAAACGCCTGCCGGCTGGGAGAGGAGAAAATCGTCACCATTCTTGGCGCGATGCACACTTTCCCCGTAGATATGTATTCCATCGTCATTATAGGCAACTCGACGACCTTTTTGGACAAGGACGGAAGGATGGTGACGCCGCGGGGATACAAAATAAAGGGCGGTTTGTTAAGAGCAGAGTGCGGAGTAAAAAATCACAAAAACAATTCCGCATTCCGCAATCGTTTTCGGACGCGCCGTGATGTTCTGCGGCACCGCCTCGGATGTGGGGAAATCGGTGCTGACCGCCGGCCTTTGCCGAATCCTGAAAAATCGCGGAGTGGCGGTTGCGCCGTTCAAGTCCCAGAACATGGCGCTCAACTCCTTCGCCACTTTGGAGGGAGGGGAGATCGGCCGAGCCCAGGCGGTCCAGGCCCAGGCTTGCGGCATTCCCCCGCACACGGACATGAATCCAGTCCTCTTGAAACCCAACTCAGATACGGGGAGCCAGGGCATCGTTCAGGGTAAAGCAGTTGGAAACATGGCGGTGGAGGAATATACAGCTTTCAAGCCCGAGGTGTTTAAAAGGGTGCGGGAGAGCTTCGATAGGCTCTGCTCCCGTTTTGAATTCGTAGTAATCGAAGGGGCGGGGAGCATTGCAGAGATCAACTTGAAGAGTCACGACATCGCCAACCTGAAGGTGGCGGAGATGGCCGGCTGTCCGGTGATCCTCATCGCCGATATTGACCGGGGAGGGGTATTCGCCCAGATTGTCGGCACGATGGAGCTTCTGGAGCCCCATGAACGGGCGAGGGTCAAGGGGATCATCATAAACAAGTTTCGCGGCGAACCAACACTACTACACTCCGCCATCGAATTCGTCGAGGAGCGGACCAAAGTTCCGGTGTTAGGTGTCGCTCCTTGTTTCACCGGGTTTCGCATCCCGGATGAGGACAGCGTGGCGCTTGCGAAAAGTGGATCGGTGAGCGGGGAAAGGAGAACGGGAAAAATAAAGGTTCGAATCGGGGTGGTGAAACTGCCGCGCATCTCCAATTTCACTGATTTTGACGCACTGGAGTCCGAACCGGATGTGGAATTGAGATACATCGAAGGGGCCAGCGAGGTAAATGGTCTTGATGCATTGATTCTGCCGGGGAGTAAATCCACCACCACCGACCTGAACTTCCTCATGGAAAGGGGATTGTTCCAGGCGATACGGGAATTCAGGGGGCTGGTGGCTGGTGTCTGCGGTGGCTATCAAATGCTGGGGCATCGGGTGCTTGACCCATACAGCCAGGAATCCCATATTCACGAGGCTGAAGGAGTGGGACTTTTGGACGCGGAGACGGTCATGCAGATAAACAAGGAGACCCATCAGGTCGAGGCGCTGCTTCTCCCTGCCGGCAAAATGGCTGTCCCCGGCTGCACGGAACGGCTCAAAGGTTACGAGATTCACATGGGGGAGACGATTGTCGGGCCTAAGACACGCCCTTTCGCAACCATTACCCGCCGTTCGGGCAGGGAGGTAGAAATCAGCGACGGCGCGGTTTCGCCCGATGGGCGGGTATTCGGCACCTATCTCCACGGGATCTTCGATAATGACGGTTTCAGGATCGCCTTTTTAAACCGTCTCAGATTGGAAAAGGGGTTGCGGCCGCTAAACGCCGCATTGGTCCGGCCGGACCCCTTCGATTTGCTTGCCGAGCACTTGGAGCGGCATCTGGATATGGCGAAACTTCTGACAATCTGCGGGATTCACTGAAATGACAAGCGATGCATGGGAGGGTGGACGGCAAGTTATTATTGCTGCAGTTATCCTCGATCTCCTCATTGGCGACCCCCGCTTTTTCCCCCATCCGGTGATTTTCATGGGGAGTCTCATCGGGGTCCTGGAGAAGATGCTTCGGCGTGTGGTCCGAAGTGAGAAGCTCGGCGGGATTTTGCTCTTGGTCATGACGGTTGGCATCACCTGCGGGGTGGCTGCGGCGTTTATGAAGGGAGCATACGCACTAAGCCCGCTTATAGGTTTTGCCGTGGCAGTTCTTTTTTCCTTTAGCTGTATCGCTGCTCGCTCTCTGCAGCTGGAATCGAAGCTGGTGGCCGATCGACTCGCAACCGGAGACCTGAAAGGGGCGCGGGTATATCTCTCCCGTATTGTCGGGCGGGACACGGCGGAGCTTGACGATACGGAGGTCTGGCGGGCGAACGTTGAGACAGTGGCGGAGAACACATCCGATGGCGTGATCGCCCCCCTTCTCTGCCTCATCCTTGGCGGGCCGCTGCTGGCGCTTGCCTACAAGGCGGTGAACACCCTCGACTCCATGGTGGGGTATAAAAACGATCGCTACTTGGATTTCGGGTGGGCTTCGGCAAGGGCCGATGATCTGGCTAACTTCATACCGGCGCGGCTCACTGGGCTCCTCATGGTTGCTGCCGCGCCTCTTGCTGGCTTATCGGCTCGCTCTGCATGGCGAATCATGCGCCGCGACGGCCGCAACCACTCATCCCCCAACAGCGGCATCCCTGAGGCTGCTGCTGCCGGGGCCCTCGGCGTAAAGCTCGGCGGGACCAGCGTCTATTCAGGCATTCCGGTGGTGAAGCCGACTATCGGTGACCCCCTGAAGCCTCTTTCGTTTTCAGCCTGGCGCGGATCGGTTCGGCTCATGTACGGCGCGGAGGCGCTTCTTGTCGCAGGATGGCTGGTAATCTCAAGGTTTTTTTAAAATGAAAGATTGTTTGAAAACGAGCTTTGACCATGGCGGCAATGTATTCGCCGTTTCCCGCTCTTTGGGCGTTTCACCCGAGGATATACTCGATTTCTCAGCGAGCATCAACCCCCTTGGGCCGGCGCAGGGGGTGCGTGAGGCGCTGTTGACAGTCTTTAGCCGCCTTGCCCACTATCCCGACAGCGACTGCACGGAACTCCGGGAGGCCCTGGCGGAGAGCCACGGGGTGGAGCCGGCGAACATCTGCGTGGCGAACGGTTCGACGCAGCTCATTTACCTCCTCCCCCGTCTGGCGCCGGGAAAACGCGCTCTCGTCGTCGCCCCTGCTTTTTCCGAGTATGCCAGGGCCCTGGCACGGGACGGCTGGGGGGTGGAGCAGTTCGTCCTGGATGCCACCGACGGTTTCGCCTTCCCCTTGAACCGTCTTGAAATGAGTCTCCGCAACGGGTATGACCTCCTCATTTTAGGCAATCCCGGCAATCCGACCGGGCGGCTCTATCCGATCTCCGTGGTAGAGGCTATCCACCGGCTCTGCCGGGCGGCAGGGTGTTTTCTCATCCTTGATGAGGCATTCATGGACTTTTGCGAGGAGGGGTCGGCGAAGCACCACGCTGCAGAGAGAGAGGGAATCCTCGTACTGCGTTCCCTAACCAAATTTTACGCCTTGCCTGGAGTTCGGGTCGGTTACGCCATTGGCAAAACTTCAATTATAGCCCGACTGGCTTTGAGCCGCGAGCCGTGGAGCGTCAATATCTTCGCCCAGGCGGCGGGGCTCGCTTCACTCGCTGATGCCGGTTACGCCGCTGCCACCATGAAACTCATCCTGTTGGAACGGGAGCATCTCTTTGCCGGGCTGGCCGCTATCCCGGGACTCTCCCCTTTCTCTTCGGCTGCTAACTACCTTCTTGTGGAGATCGTTCGGGGGCCGTCAGCCAGTGAGCTTGCCGAACGGCTCCTGGCAAGGCTTATCTTAATCCGCGCCTGTGGTAATTTTGCCGGGCTTGATGACCGTTTCTTCCGGGTGGCGGTGCGCAAAAGGGAGGAGAATGACCAGATTCTTGCCGCGCTTGCAGCAGCAGTTCCGTGCTCATCCTCACCGGTAAAGACGGTTCGGCCGGACGGCCAGCGGGCTTTTTAGGGAATGCTGAACATGTCTGCTTAATTATCAACTTTAAGAGCAATTTTAGTAGAAAGAATGCTGAAAAAAGAGTAAAAGTAATATAAAATTAACTGAGCTGAGTTTACAGGCTGAAGCTGTTAGGAATAAATCATGCGCGATCACATGAATGTTTGGATAGTATCTTTGAAGCTGCGCGTAGGGGCAGGCTCCGCTGTGATACCCCTTTTGCTCGCGGTTACGGCATGGGTTGTCTTTGTCGCGCCGGTAACGGCTTTTTCGCTTAACATCCCCGAGAAGCTCACATATGACCTGAGCTGGACCGGGATCACGGCGGGCACAGCGACTCAGGAGATAATCGATGATGGGGATTCGATCAGGGTAATCTCGACCGCCCGTTCCGCCGATTGGATTTCGATCTTTTTCCCGGTTGAGGACAGAATAGAGAGCGTGTTGGCTAAAGCCCCGCCGCCGCTGCTCGGTCTACCGGAGCATTACCGGATGAAGATTCACGAAGGGTCGCACCGGCGGGACAAGGAAATGTTCTTTGACCAAAAAGCTAGAAAAGTGGAATATATCGACCACCTGGGGGGCGAAAAGGCGACCTTAAATATTCTTCAGAACACTTATGATTTCTATTCTGGTTTTTATTATCTGAGGACATTGAAACTTGAAGTCGGCAAGCCTGTATTTGTCAATATTCTGGACAGCAAGCAGATGTGGAATGTGGAAGTGCAGGTGCTTAAGAAAGAAAAACTCAAGACAATCCTTGGTGAGATCAACACAATCCGGATCAGGCCCCTTGTCAAATCAGAGGGAATTTTTGAAAGAAAAGGGGTCATTGATATCTGGCTGACCGATGATGCGCGGCGCATCCCGGTCAGGATGAAGACTAAAGTTAAAATCGGCAGTGTCACGGCTACGCTGGTAAAAGTAAACTGATACTCGCACAAATGGACCCAGCATCAATAACTGCTCTTTTTTACCGCTCACGCATCTTTTTGCAGCGGGAATGAGCATCGTTTTCCAGCGGTTCAGGGGGGAGACGCCACGACTGTCCCCGGTTCTTTACACCACTGGTCTTCCCGATCCTGAGACCTCCCTGGCGCCTGCCAACACCGCAAGAGCGGCCCATCACCCCCTCAGCCCAGGAGTTCCTGCGGTCGATGATTGCCGCGGTGAATCCTTCCAACGCCCCTCACGCCCCTCCACCCTTGGTCTTATAGGATGTACATCCTGCTTTTGCAATTGGGGAAAGAGTCATAAGTATTTATCAAATCCCTTTACCTGCAAAATTCATAATTATCCTCCTTTGAATTGAACTCCGTTTTAAAACATTCAGAAATCATTGTAACAGCAAAGATGTATGGCGCAGTCTCAGGCAACAATATATTCCTCCTTGACAATGTGAAAAAGATGACTATTATCAAAACCGAAATTATTTCTATTTACAGGGGTACGTCTTCCCATGGCTAATGATTTTCAGCTGATGTTGAAAGAATTGCAACTCAAAGTCACTCCTAAGAGGATAGCTATACTCGATTTTCTGGCAAGGAGCGGCACTTATGTAAACCCTGAGGAGGTCCGCCAGAAGCTCAAGGAGCAGTTTGCCAGCATCGGCCTCCCGACCGTTTACCGCAACCTGGATGAACTGGCCGCAGGAGGGATCGTCAGCAAGATCATCCATCCGAACCGGCAGCTCTATTACTATTTCTGCTCGAACAGCGATCATCATCACCATTTTATCTGCCTCTCCTGCCGCAAGGTCATGGACCTTGAGATCTGCTCAGTGAAAGGGCTGGAAGCTGAAATCAACGACCAGGTCAGGGGGAAGGTGGTGTCCCATATCCTCCAGGTTAACGGCCTCTGCCGAAGGTGCTGCTCAAAGGATAAAGGTATCCCGGCCAATCACCATGCCAGAAATCTCAAGGTGGGGCTGCAATGACTACAGATCTGGTGTGTATCGATGGGCTCTGGGTCAGGTATAACGCTGCCGAGGTGTTGAGGCATGTCTCGTTCAGGGTCAGCGCCGGTGATTATGTCGGTATAGTTGGTCCCAACGGCTCCGGGAAAAGCACGCTGATCCGGGCTGCCCTAGGGCTTGTGGGAGCCGAGCGGGGGGATGTCACTTTGTTCGGGACCCCTCTTGCGCGTTTTTCGGAATGGCGCCGCATCGGTTATTTACCCCAGCGTCTCAAGTTTTTCAATCCCAATTTTCCCGCCACTGTTGAAGAGATTGTTGGACTTGGGCTTCTGGCCGGCCGGCGTTTGCCGAGAAAACTGACCAGAGGGGATCGTGAGGCGGTGGAGAAGACTCTGGTCATCATGGGGATTACCGATATCAGAAAACGGAGAATCGGCGAGCTGTCCGGCGGACAGCAACAGCGGGTCCTACTGGCGCGGGCCGTAGTCGGCGGACCGGAACTCCTGATCCTCGATGAACCGACAACCGCTCTCGATCCGGAAACCAGGGACAAATTCTACGCTCTGCTCCAGAATCTCAACCGGGAACAGGGCTCCACGGTTATCCTCGTCACCCATGACACCTCGAGCATTGGCACTTATGCGACTCGTTTCCTTTATGTGGACAAGGAGATAATCTTTAACGGCACTTTTGACGATTTCTGCCACTCTTCGGAGATGACGAATCTATTCGGCGAGTACGCACAACATCTGATCTGTCACCGGCACTGAGGAAGAGATGGTATTCACTGAAATCCTCAGTTATGGCTTTATCCAGCGGGCGCTGATTACCGGCTCGCTGATTGCGGTGCTCTGTTCCGTCCTTGGCGTGTTTCTGGTGCTCAGGCGCCTTTCCCTGATCGGGGACGGTCTTGCGCATGTGACCTTCGGCAGTGTGGCCCTGTCGCTGATCATGGGGTTCAATTCGACCTACCTGACGGTTGCCGCAATCCCGCTGGTGCTTCTTTCCTCGCTGGGAATACTCAAGCTTACGGAGAAGGCGCGGATTTACGGTGATGCAGCCATTGGCATCGTATCATCGCTTGGCATTGCCTGCGGTATTATTCTGGCAAGTGTCGCTGGCGGCTTCAATGTAGACCTTTTCAGTTACCTGTTCGGCAATATCCTCGCCATAGGAAGCGCCGACATGGTGATCGCCGCGGTACTCTTCATTGTCGTCATGCTTGCGGTCGCTGTATTCTATCGTGACCTTTTCGCCATTACCTTCGATGAAGAGCTGGCCAAATGCTCCGGTGTCCGGACGTCGGTGATAAATACCGTTCTGGTGATGTTGACCGCCCTGACAGTTGTGCTCGCCATGAAAGTGGTCGGGATCATGCTCATCTCCGCCCTGCTGATACTCCCCGCCGTATCGGCGCTGCAGATTGCCCGCAGTTTTATATCAACCATTATCGCTTCTTGCTGTTTCGCCACGATTTCCGTGATTATCGGAATTTTCGGCTCTTTTATACTGAACCTGCCGACCGGCGGGAGTATCGTAATAATCAATTTCATTCTGTTCATCCTGGCTTTTACCTTGAAGCATGCAAGAAAGGGCCGCAACTAAACACATCGGCAGAATTCGGATGATAACAAGGCGGCGAGGCCCCAGCCCTTGCTTTTCCCCCATGTTGGCGGAGTTGGTTGAGGGGAGTATAGGATCATTCAAAGAGCTGGCAAAGTTAGCTCCGAATTATGGCGTTGTGTATATGGGCAAGAAGGAGGAAATATAATGGGGGAAACCATAAGGTTCGGCATTTCCATTGACGACAAGCTGCTCGAAAGCTTCGACCGTCTGATCGAGCTCAAAGGGTATATGAACCGCTCTGAGGCGATCCGTGACCTGATTCGCGCCGCCCTGGTGGAGTTGAAATGGGAAGGGGGGGAGGAAGAGACCGTAGGGACAGTGACCCTGGTTTATAACCACCATGTGCGGGACCTCTCCGACAAGCTTACCGAACAGCAGCATACACACCACAGCCAGATCATCTCCGCCCTCCATATCCACCTGGATGCCCATAACTGCCTGGAAGTGCTCGTGGTGCGCGGCAAGGCGCGGGAGGTAAAGAAGATCGCCGACGAACTGATCGGTGTCAAGGGGGTCAAGCACGGCAAACTGGTAATGACCACCACCGGCGAGGAGCTGCAGTGACTGCCGGGCGATACGATTTAGAGCTTTTACGTAAATAAGCATTACAAGCTCACATCCCGTCTTCACGCCATCTGTACCCGGTATTCAATTGCAAAATTCTCAATGTAGCCCTGCTACACTTGCGGTTTTGCGCAATCAGCTGACAAAATCTGGCAAAAATCGGGGTGTGGCCCCTCGTAACGTTATTTACGGACAAGCTTTTATGCCGAAGCCCTTTTTGCGGAGTTCGTTAAATGGGGCCGCCGGTCTTTTCACTGGAGTTCTCCATCGCCCCGATCTTTCCCCTCTTCCATATTCCCACTGCGTCATCAATGTTCATGTCCTTCAAAGCGTCGGCAAAGAATCCGGCCGCCTTTTCCGCGACACGGTTCATGCTGAGGACAAAATCGTCGACCTCTTGCCGGAAACCCATAGTGCCAAGTAACTCGGCAGCATTGCGGATTTTTTCGGGAAGGAGAACCTTGAACACCTGATTGTCAAAATACCATTGACCTTACTCATCGAGTTGACGGCGATTTTGGCGCCTACGGCAAGTGCTTCTTTAAGCTTTTGGCAATGGTTGCGTTAACCGGCGCCACTTCCGGTGCGGTTGTGGAGAGCCCTTTGAGCAGATCATCGAAAAAACCCGCCTGAAAGGGAGAAGAGAGAGCATGCTGAGCAGACGAAATATCCGGTATAGCCGTTGGATGACAATCCACTGAATCGATTCCTTGGCATGACGCCTATCTACTTTTCAATCAGAATCTACAGAGAGGTCGGGTAATAAGTATGACATAATGGCGTTCAAAATCAGGGCAGACCGGATATTTTCGGTCAGCAAATCCGCGCTGGTCGTCCATTATTGGTACTGGATATAAAGCGGCTGCGGGTTCAGTCTGAGCACTTCCTTGGGTGTTAGGAGCGGGTCGCCTTTTTTAGTGTCGTTATGATAGAAGAGCTTGAACCCGGTGAACTGCACCGGTTCGGCCACCTCGTAGCTCTTGTACGAGTCCCTTTTCAGCCATGGCGCCCCCCAGCCGTCCATGTTCATTACCATCTGCACCTCGGGATGGACCACGATTTTCCGGACATTCGTAACGCCATTCTTGGTGAATCGGTGGACGATAAACACCTTCGGCGGGAGATTGTACTTTTTCACCAGTTCCTTCAAAAATCCAGAGGCGTAGTTTATATCCGCCGCATCATAGGTGCCGATCTTGGTCCCAGGGATCTTCCCGCTCTTGATCAGGTTGAACTCCGGGTCGATCCCCAGGTGCACGTCCCGGTTCTTCAGGAGCCACTCGAACCGCGGCAGGATGGACCGGATATTGTCATGCCCGGTTTGGATGTCGATGAAAAGGAGGGCGTTTGCATCCCTGGCCCAGCCGTAGACCTGGTTGATGGTAGCGTCAGGCATGATCATCCGAAATTTCCCGGCCTTGCCCGGCACCCCTTGCGCCACCACAGCGATCAGGTGCAGGGCGGGCTGCACCGGGTGTGAGGGGTCCGCCTTTTCCCACCGGGTAGTTTCTCCCTTTAATCTGCGGAGCATGTCATCCTTGGGGTACTCTCCCAGTGCTCCCATCCGCTTGGAAAGTGGATTGCCGTAGTAGGCGACGATGCGCTTATGCGGCAGTATCGACCCAGGCAACGGTGGCGGACACTTTACCGGCCAGCCGCACCGCTTTGCAAACTCGGGATCTTCGCCAGCGTTATATTCGACCTCGGGAACTCTGCTCTTTGCGGTCGTGACGTTTTTCATTCTGGCCGACTTTGGGGGCGCTTCGGCGGCGTTGCGAGTCGCACTGCTTTTTCTCGTGAAACTTGCCGTTGCCGGCGTTGCGGGTGCTGCGTTCTGCGCGGGTTTGACCAGCTGACTGGTGTTACCGTTATCCGCGCAGCCTGTCAGTGCATGCAAAAGAATTAGCAAAGCGGGCAGCAGGGAGAAAACCTTCCTGATTAGCATGGAAATTCGGGAATTCTTCACAAATGCTCCTTTGAACAAATCGGGATGACATAGGGTGATATTAACCTTTCTGCTGCTTCTGTGTCAATCGAGGAAATCGTTTATCAAGTAAACGGCGGGTCTGAGTAAATCCAGCCTCACTCCGGCTTGCTTCCGGAGATAGTGGGAAGTTGTACTTAAGACATCCCGCGGGAATCCCTTCCTTTTCAATGGAGGGATGTTAGCCAGCGAAGTTGCCTCACATGTACTTAGGTACTTGATCTTGCTTGACTTTTGTTGCTTCAACGTTTATTTCCCCTGTTTCTTTGACAATCGGTATGGCTCTTCTTGTGGTAAGAGTACCGGTGCCAATATTTTTTCCATGACATGTATCAGCCAATATTGCTTAACTGGTCGCCTTCGGTACGGTCAGCTATATATTCAACAGAAATCCGGGCCGGATTTCGATTTCTTCCTGACATTTAGGCTTTGGTGGCATCTCGCAGGGTCAACGCATCGGCTACGTCCGGGCCAGCGGCTTTGACCAGGACCTGGAACAGCAACTTGAGCACGTCCAGATGGACAAGGTATTCACCGACAAGGCGTCGGGCAAGGGTCTTCAGCGGCCGGAACTCGACGTGCTGCTGTCCTTCGTGCGCGAGGAACAGAGCAAGCAACAACAAAAGGTTGAGCCGGGTAAGTTCTGGCCTCTATGAGTGCTCGCAGAAGCTTAGCCTACGATTTTTTCCGTTTTCGTGAGATGACCCCCCAGTTGTGCCTATACTTTGTGCGGCCTGCACCGGTTTTCGGCAGCCGGAGTTTTCCCGCTCCTTTCACTTTATTCTTGGACCTTGGCGAAAAACCCGATTCCAGGTCAACGGGAGGGTTTTCCTTCCGGTTGGCACGCAATATGATACTTCCAAACAGATGTCCGATATCTAGCCGGGCAATTCATTCCAGAGGAGGCGTCACTATGAAAGATCGAACCGACACAGGAGAAACCGTACCTGTCATAAAAGCAGCAGAAGTACTTGGCACCACCCATCTGCGCATCCTCATGCTCATTAAGGAGGGTGTGCTGAATGGTGGTCAAGATGGGCGCGAATGGTTTGTGACCCGTGACTCCCTCGACTGCTTCCGCAAGCATGGCGGTGATGTGCGGGCAAAGAGCACGTGCCTGAGTTCGTGCGGAGGAAGTTCTTGCAGTGGCCACGTGTGATTGGGAGAAGCTAGAGGCCACCTATCCCCTCATCCTCATGCCAGGGTAGAAGTAATTCTTCTCTTGCTGTTGTCCGGCGGCTCTGTTCTTTGCGCTGCGGGCACACCTTTAGGGATAACCTCACTTTGCCGATATCGGGGTCTCCTCACAAAACGGGAAAAATAGAATGATTCTTCCATTTTGTGCCCGGAAGGGGTTGATTTGAAAAAATCCACAATAGCACAGCGAGGCTAAACTAAATCATTATATCAGTTAGTTATGTAATTTTATTGCCACCATCTTTGAACTAATAAAGTTGAATAACCTGTCTCCCATCATTGTCGTACTGGCCATACATACGAGCGGCAGTCTTACGTATTAGCAAGCAGTCTGCCCACGTAGGTGGTCTTACTCTTCGCAGCTCGGATAACTTCTTCAGTGTTGCCAAATCTCAGATAGACGATCGTTGCCGCTTAGGTGCCTATATCGGAGGACCAATAGGTGTCGGTCGTCTGGACATTTATAATGCCCAATTTAGGGAATCCGTTGGCCCGGATCCGAAAGAGTTCTTCAATGTCAGCAGTTCGTTTTCGGTAGGGAATCGCCAGTCGCGGTACCCGCCAAATGACCCCACAATGATTGATCTAATTCACAAGCAGGAAGTAACGTAGCGACAGATAGAGGATTCCCTCGACGAGCTTGGCATTCCCGCTCCCGGGTTATAACCAAGCCAAAGTCCAGTCTATATTTTTTAAAAAACTTCCAAACTATATTACCGAGCCATCTGCTTCAGGACCTGTTCAAGTCTCCGCAACTCCTCGCCGTAGCCCCCCCAATCGCCCTGGCGCTGCAGATTGATGGCCTTCTCATAGATCGACATGGCTTCCCTAGCTAGGTCGGAAAGCGGCGCTTTCATCTCCTGTGCGGCGGCCACGGCAACGCCGGCTGGCGCTCTCTTCTCGCCAAAAAGCCGCGCCAGGGCAAGTTCCAGGTTCTCTTCCATGACGACCTGATCCCCGTAGGCGACAATCACCCTGCGCAATTCGGGAAGACCGGATTTGTCCGCTGCCGCGAGATAGAGGGGTTGCACATAGAGGAGTGATTTCTCGATGGGGATTACGAGCATGCTCCCTCTGATGACCTCAGAGCCGTGTTGATTCCAGAGGGTTAACTGCTGGGAGATGAAAGAATCCTGGTTGATCCGCGCATCGATCTGTTTCGGTCCATAGATCAGCCTGTCCCGCGGGAAGGTATAGGCCCGTAGCTTCCCGTAATTTGGCTCGTCGCATCGCGCCGTGAGCCACGCTGCAAGGTTGTCACGCTTCGAGGGGGTAAACGGCAGGAGGAGTATATATTCTTCCCTGTTTTCACTTGGCAGCCGCATGATCATGTAGTAGGGCTCCATCTGCCTGTCGCCGAGGATGGGGACCTCCCAGAGATTCTCCTTGTTGTAGAAGACTTTCGGATCGGTCATGTGATATGCGGCGAACATGGCGGCCTGGATCTGGAGGAACTGGTGGGGGTAGCGGATATGTCGCCGCAGGTCTGCCGGCATGGCGGTCATAGGCTTGAATAAGGCCGGGAAAATTCTCGCATAGGCCCTGACTATAACATCCTGCTGGTCACTCACATAGAATCCGAGAGTGCCGTCATAGGCGTCGATAATCACCTTCACGGAATTTCGCAGGTAGTTGGTCCCATCCTGGAGCGGTTTCGCATAAGGGAGATGGTCCGATGCCGTGTAAGCGTCGATGATCCATTTGAGCCGCCCGTCATCGGCCACGACCATGTAAGGATCATTGTTAAAGCGGAGAAATGGCGCCACCGCCTTCACCCGATCGCCTATGTTCCGGTAATAAAGAATGCGGCTCTCCCCGGTAATGTCAGAAGAGAGAAGAATCTTTTCCGTCCCGAACTTGGCGGCAAAGAGGGCCTTTCTCGCCAGTGAGCCCAGGGAAACTCCGCCTTTCCCCCCGTAAGTCGTGTTGATATTCCCAGTGGCGGTCGGATAGCTGAATTCCGGCACCTTTGTGCGGACTATGACATATTCATTGGAAAGCTCGCCGTAATAAATCTCTGGCCTTGTCACTCTGATGTCGGCCAGGCTGACGGCGGGTATATCCTTGACGAAGAACTCGGGAAGCCCCTCCTTGCTGATCCTGCTCACGGGCCCGATGGTGAGGCCATTGCCGTGGGTGAAGATGAGCCGTTCGTTTATCCAGTTCCGGCTGGGGAGGTCTTCGTATGAGAGTTCCCGCGGTGAGAGCATGACCTGTGTATACTGGCCGTTCACCATGTACCGGTCATTGTCCACATCGAAAAACTTGTAATAGGTCCTGATCTGCTGCAGCTGACTGTAGGTCTTGAGGAGCGGAGCGCGGTCCCAGAGCCTGATGTTCTTGATGGTCGCATCATTTTTGACGATGTCCGCTTCGGTAAGCTTCAGGTCCGCATCAAAGGGGATGGTCTCGATCTTGTCCAGATCATAGCCGAAGCGGGTAAACCTGATGTCGTTGCCAATGTAAGGCATCTCCAGATCAAGCTCATTGGGCGACACCTTAAATTTCTGCAGCATTGCCGGATATGCCATGATCCCTAGCCCGTACACTGCAAAGACGATGGCCGGTGCCAACAGTGCCTTGCGCCATAGCCCTTTCCAGACGCCGGCCACCAGCAGGATTGCGGCTGCGGGGGTCAGTACGCAAAGGATGCGGTAGGCCGGAAGACGGGCGTTTACGTCGGTATATCCGGCGCCGTGGACCGCGCCACTGCTGGAAAAGAGGAGCTCGAAACATTCGAGAAAGAAACCGGCGGTGAGCACCAGCGAGCATATCCCCAAAAGAACCGCCAGGTGCCTTCTCACTCTCCAGTCTACCTGTAATCCTCGCAACGTCATGGCGATCCCGCCGCGCAGATAGTAGACAGCCCCCATAATGGCAATCGTCGTCGTGATCATGAAGAGGAAAAAGTCCTTGAGCATTTCCAGGAACGGCAGCTGAAAGAAGTAGAAGCCCAGGTCCTGGCCGATTATCGGGTCCTTTATCCCAACGGTGATCTTGTTCATGAAGAGCATAACATTTTCCCACTGCGTGGCGCCCCATTGACAGGACAGGATCGCCAGAATGGCGCAGACAACAACTCCCAGTGGTTTGGAAAGTCGCGCTGCCTCTTCCTTCTTGAGGCGCATGAAATTCCCAAAAATACCTACAATGGGGAAATTCGCCCTGCACGCATAGAGCAGGTTAGCCAGGGTAAAGATGAGCATAAGAGCGCCGAAGGATGCCCCTGTACCGATCTTTGCCCCCAGTGTCGTGGTAAAAACAGGCGTCAGGCCAATCTCTTCAAAAAAGAGCCAGTCGGTGTAGAGATTTAGGAGTGAAACGGTGGACGGCAAGATAAAAAATACGATGATAAGGAAAATAACGAGCTTCTTTTTATTAAACATGGCTTGCTCCCTTATTTCCGGCGGCTAGCGGCCGTTCGTCGGTTTAACCCGTTCATACTGCTGGATGATGAACAACTGCCCCAAAGGCGCGGTGAGGATGACCCCCGATGAAGAGTGCAACAATACCGATACCCGCTATAATGTTGCCGACCAGGTAGGCGAAAAGCCAGTTGATGAACTTCGCCTGGCTAGTTTCGAAGCACCATCTATAGGCGTCGCTGGCACCCCGTCCCTTGTCGATAATGCGGAAAGTGCCAGGAGCCAAGATGAACACGAGCGCAAAGGTGGCCAGAGCCCCGGGGAGCGACACTAAATACAGGGAGAAGATGATTGTCAGGTTGATGAGGACGTAGATAAACAGATTGGTGAAGCAGTCCCAGGCATTGAAAAGGTCGCCCACCTGGGACTTCCCCTGGCCTCGCGCCACTTTCAAGAGCGAGCGGGTATAGCCGGCGATGAAGCCGATGTTGGCAATGGGGACCCAGCATAAAAGGAGAAATACCAGGGTCATGATAACCAGATCGCCCAGGTTTTCCTTCCAGACGATAAAGGCCACGTTTAACATCACGCCGAAATCGGTGGCCTCGGTTTTCATGGCCTTGGGGAGCAGTGTCAGATCAGAGCAGCAGTGCATGCATTTGAGAGCGCCGTCAATAACTTCTTCCTTGCAGTAAGGGCATTGCATCTTCTCCCCCTTTGACGCCGGTAAGTTCAGGTGAGGCCTCCGCCTCCTGGTAATACCAAAAGAAACAACAAACATCAATTGTTATATTCATAATTTAAGAAAACAGATGATTTGTCCAATCCGGAAGGGAAGACCCGGTCGTTGTGTTATGCAAAAATAATCGCATGGGGATTTGTTATAATTATGTATTCAAATGATTTCAGGTGGCAATAAAAAATATACTGAAAGAAGGTAAAATGGAAAAGAAATTTGGTAAATGGCTTTGGTATCATAACAATTTACTCATCGCCCTCCCGGTTCCACCACTGTTCACGGCAAAAAAGAAGAAGGCGAAAAGTCTGAATGCATCACCTTAACGAAAAGGTGACGCCGGGAATCGTCAAGCAGTCCCTCTTTGGCAAGATGGGGAAGACCCTCGACTGCTCCACCTGCCATGCGGGAAAGGTCAAGGAGTAACGGGACGTAAAGCACTCCCTGGCATTGGCGCCATGAAAGCGATGCCGATAATCAACCACCAGGCCTCCGCAGTCGGAGGTGGCGGCCTGAAGCGTTACGGCAGCGGAGCCTGCGCCTGCGATTCGTGCCATACCCATTTTGCCTTCTCGGTGAAGGAGGCCCGCAAGGCGAGCACTTGCCGGAGCTGCCAGTGGGGGATGTGGCGTGTCCAAAGTGCTTGCCCGGCGTCAGGCCGGTTGTTTGGGTAACAAGAGCGCAGGCCCTGTCGAAGGTACCTCGGCGGCAAAAAAAAGACGCCATTTCCCCCTGCATATCGTGCTGATGGATCTCATCGCATAAGAAAAAAGCATCGGCTATCGGATGAAACCCTTTTAGCAGGGTTTGCAGTAAAAGTTGGGCCTCTTCAGATCGAATGCGACATTCAAGGTTGAAACGTGCTTCGGATCGCAACGCATCCTTCACACCCTTTCTCTGCAAGGGGGGCAGTCCGCATGGGCCTCTTCCCTTTATGAGCAGTTGACCTCGAAGGTGAGCGTTATCATGAAGTGGCCCAAAAGGCCCCAGCGAGTCTGCATGGAATGGGAGCTCATCTCCTGCAACGTGGGGATGGGCGTCTTTTCAAGGATGTCGAAGTCAGAAATCGGCTGCTTTAAAAGGGCTCATCCCATGATCTGCGCCTCCCGTAACATTTAGCGGCATCCTTTGCAACAGGACAAAGCAAAACCGTTTTGGGGCTTTCCCCGTGTTGCCTATATTCGCTGTCGTTCATGCCGCGTCCCCTGGGCGACTCACCTCTACCCCCATCTTCATGGTTAGGCGTGGAATTTCGATTTAACCCCATTTTGTTTACTGGGTCTGCCGCTTCCTGAGCTTGGCTTTTTTTACTAAAAGCCTTATATCCTGTTAGGTTTCGATTCATCAATATCAGCCGCAGCTTTCAATTTATTTCTCTTCGGCAGGTTCACTTCATGCGAAAGAAGCAGTTTAGGCGGAATCCTCTGCGCGCCCAGTATTTTAACAAGCAATTCCAACCCTTCCCCAAGCTGAAGGAGCTTTTCCTTGGGGAGCGTCTCAAGTCCTTTCACCAAAAGTCCCTGGGCAACCTCCGGTGACTGGGTAAGCAATTCCCTTCCTTGTAATGTCAACTCGATTTCGACCACTCTTCGATCTTTTTTAGAACGGGTCCTCGTCACCAATTCCCTTCCTTCAAGACGGTCCAGTATGCCCACAACGGTTGCCGGATGAAGATACATGCGTCGCGCTAGTACTGACACCTTTATCGGTGCTCCCTCTGCTATTACTTTGATCGCCCAGAGTTGCGGGCTGGTCAGGCCGGTTTCGCGCTCGGCCTTCTTGGAGTATTCATTCACCGCCTGAAATACCCGGCGTAAATTGTCAATCATGTCAGCAACCAATTTTGATTTTTTTGACATGGGCAATCCTCCTTACAAGAGAGCATAAATCGAATAAGCTGGGTGTATTTAATTACCACAATTATTCCCTTATGGCTAATATCTTTACAGAGTTCCAATCCGTCCGGGAATTTTTACTGGATATGGTAAAACCTGTCACAGACTATTGACTATATCTGCTACTTGCAGTTTATGTGGGTATCTGCAAGAGATTTTGTGTCAAGAGATTTTGTTGCACACTGACTGTTTTTAATGTAACATTACACCCCATGAGTATTCAAATAAGGCCCATAAATAACAAAAGACTCCTCTGCTCGGTTATTGTATTCGTCTCGTTGCATTTCGTCTTCCTTGGGATAAGGGTACCCAGTATTTTAGCGGCACACTCTCCCAAGCTGCACTCACATGCTGTCATCGATACTTCTGTCAAAGAATGCCAGGAAGAAGAATTAAGAAAAAACTTTGCCGATGCTGTTTGTCATAATTCAGTAAAATTAGATTTTCCAACGCAGTTCACATTATCCTCTCAGCAGGAAAACCAAAAGTATAGATTCATTCTGCCAGGTGATTTCAACGCCCGTGCTCCTCCCGAGTTTGCCGTATAACCCACTGGTTTTGCATATTATTTACTTTATTTGTAACTTGGCCGATGTGTAATATTATCGGCCGATATATGAGTTTGTCCAGGAATAGTGTTTTATATACTCAAACGCTCATAAACTATTATTATGCGTGCTTGCCGGAACCCATCTTGAGAAAGCACTCATAAAAAAGGGCTATTGTTTAATCGATCACATAAGGAACAGGAAAATATGTTATGCCCAAAATGCAAGGCTAAAATTGGAATTATAAGGCAGCAGTTAGCAACAGAGACCGGAAAAGTGTCCGGCGTTCTCTGCTTCATTTGCGGATTTTGGACGCAGGAATATCCGAAATCCGGTGATGCCCACAAATAAGTTGTCATAAAAACTTAAACTTTCTTACAGCTTGAAGAATTATAGCATTAGCGTAATTCTGATTGTGAGCCGGACAAGTCTGCATATTACCCATGTGAAGCTAAGTGCTATTAAATCAACATGAAAAGGAGAAGAAAAATGAAGAAACAGGCAGTGACAGTTTTTCTGATATTAAGCAATTGTGTGCTGTTGGCAGCGGGCGGTTGCGCTAAACATGAGATGGTAAAAAAGGATGATGGGATGGCTACCGCATCCGCACCCGTAAAGGAACCGGTAAAAACCGAAGTTGTGAAAGAGCAGCCTGTTAAACAGGCTATGGTGGCGGAAAGTACCGTGGGAGAAATGCAGAAAAATGCCGGGCAAATTGAACAGTCGAAATCTGAACTGGAGAAGATTTACTTTGATTTCGACTCGTACAAGCTTTCCGGGACAGCACGTTCCAATCTGGTAAAAGATGCGGAGATGATCAAGAAAGATTCTGCCGGAAAGGTCCGGATCGAGGGGAATTGTGACGAGCGCGGCTCTGATGAGTACAACCTCGCCCTGGGGGAAAAGAGGGCCAATGTTGCCATGCAGTATCTGGTTGCATTAGGGATTCCGGCTGAGCGCCTTTCGGTGATCAGTTATGGTAAGGAAAAGCCTGCAGATCCCGGGCATGATGAAGCGGCATGGGCCAAGAACAGACGGGACGAATTCGCTGTAGAATCAAAATAACTGGAACATCACCCGAGAAATACTGTAGATGGAGCTTTATAAATAAATTTATCTATCTGATCTTCCTAATTCTGTCGATGGCCGTCACCTGCGGTTTCAACTGGGGTTTTAGTTCGGCTGACGCGTGTACTAAAGCAAAAATGCTCACGCCGGCGCTGGCAGATTTGTCGGGGGAGAGTCGAACGAAACAGGAAGACAGAATTCTGGGACTCTGTCCCGATGGGTCCGCGGGTCATTTTGTACTGGGGTTGCGCCATGAGCGTCAGAAAGAGGTGGACGAAGCGATAGCCGAATACCGTGCCGCACTGGAAAACGATGAAAACATTGCCGAAGCCCACGGCAACCTCGGTCTACTTCTCCTCAAAAAAGGGGCGCGGGACGAGGCAGTGGTGGAGCTTTCGAGAGGGCTCATGGGAAAAGCCGACCCTCGCAACCACCGGGGGCTTGCGGATGTATACTACAACCTGGGCCGGCTCGATGAGGCCGAAGAGGAGTTTAAGTCCGTTCTTGTTGAGAATCCCTCTCAGGTAAGCGCCCATATCGGCCTTGCCGAGGTGTACAAAAAGGGAAAACGTTTCGATGAGGCTATAGCGGAACTGCACAAGGTTGCATCCACAAAGTCGCGGGACAGGGAAATCCACAGGCTTCTGGCCGAGGTATACCGTGCAAAGGGAGAACTTGCACAAGCCGGAAAGGAATACCTGCTGGCGGGGATAGACCAGACCAGCCCTCTTGAGGAATACATCCGTAAAGGTGACGAGTACCTGATTTCCAGGGAGTACGAAAAAGCCATAGAAATGTACCAGGATGCCATTATAAAACGGCCGGACTGGACGAAGGCCCTAGAGAAGCTAGGAGATGCACACATGGCGGCCGGCAATGACGATGAGGCTATCGCTGTATATCAAAAGATCCTCTCCCTTGATGGAGGGAACAGCGGCATTCATTACTCGCTGGGTGTCCTCTTTGAAAGGCAGGGAGCGCTGGACAAAGCTGTGGCGGAATATCAGGAATCCTTGCGCCTTGACCCCGATAATGGCGATACGCACCGGCGGCTGGCCGACATATACACCCTGCGCGGTAAAAATCAGCTTGCCATTGAAGAATACAAGAAGCTGGTAGCGTTGCGCGCCGACAACCCGCACCAGCTGCCACCAGGCCATTACACCAGGATTGCCGTGGAGGATTGCGGATGCGGAATATCTCAGGAAAACCTTGTAAGAATCTTCGACCCCTATTTCACAACGAAGCCCAAGGGTTCCGGTCTCGGGCTTGCCTCGGTATATTCGATCGTAAAGAGGCACGGTGGAGCGGTTGAAGTTTCATCCATCCTGGGGTCGGGGACTACTTTTACGATCCACATTCCCGCTATCCCCGGCAGGTTGCCGGAAGATACCGGAGTAAATGAGCCTGTGGAATTGAGGGGAAGAGGCAGGGTCCTCGTTATGGATGATGAGGATCTGGTCCGTGAAATTGCCACCTATATTCTGGGTTTCATGGGCTATGAAGTTGCCACCTGTGCCGACGGTCAGGAGGCTGTTGAACTCTTCAGGGCAGCACTGACGAACAACATTCCCTTCTCCGCCGTTATTCTCGATCTGACCATCCCCGGAGGCGTGGGGGGGAAGGAGACTGCCGCCCGAATAATGGAGATTGATCCTGATGCGGTGTTAATCGTCTCCAGCGGCTATTCCAGCGATCCTGTTATAGCCAACTTCCGTCACTACGGTTTCAGCGGTGTGGTATCCAAACCATTTGATACTGAAGGGCTGGCGAGGGAACTGAAGAGGTTGGTTCCAACTGGACCTCCCCATGGCTGCTAAGGCCGGGGGCTTTACGGGAACTTTTGGTAATACAGTCAGGATAATAAATCGGTATTGACATCCTCTCCACTCCTGCAAGGGCAGGTATTCCAGTTTAGGTTGCCAAAGGCGGTTTAAACTGTATTTGTGGAAATGGATCATTTTTGAATCACGTCCCCGCCTCACTGAATTTCAGCCTGGTCTTTCTTGAAGCAAACCGGTTGACCACGGGCTGTGCCAAGCAGTCACTACTCCAAGAGATATCAAGTTCCGGGAGACCCCCCTTAAGAATATTGATTACTCCGTTAACTTCAGCATGTATGGTTGATCCACAGCTGGGCATTTGTAAATGCCTCTGTGGACTCTGCTGGCTTTCCTTCTTTTGTCACTTTGGCAGGTTAGGCCTGTATATTTTCCATTGGCTGTTGCGACTGTCATACCTTTTACGCTGTCTTTATACCTAAGCATAAACTAGACAGATGTATACCATTTACAAACAATCAACAGCATAGCCCATTAAGAAATCATTTCGTGTTAAACGTTTGAATTTAGCGGCCAGCGAGGTTGGCCTGCTGGAATGGAATGTTAGGCTTTATCACTATGAGTCTTTTGACTGTGAGATCACCGGCTTGATATCGACTATTGGCGTGCCATCAATTGCTTCTAGCGGTCCCACTTTTAATCTATTCCCGGCAATTTCCAGAACCTTAACTCGGTGTAAGCCAAGTGGATTTGGTCTATCGGGAGACCGTGTCGCAAAGACACCAGTCAGAGGCATGTTCTTGTCTCGGCGTGGGTGCAACTTCAATATGTCGCGATGAGCTTTGTGAAACCATGTGATCAAGACAATTTCATTGCCCGCAGCAATACCTTCAAGTCCCTCAACAATCGTTGGATTCATTTCGAGCCATGCTTCGGGCGCGCCTTCATATCCCTGGTGGGGCGCTACTTCGCGGCTGGTCAACTCGGAGCGTATGACCCCAATTGGTTTAATTTTATAGCTGGTTTCGATCATATCTCGTCCTTATTTGACTGCCGGACTTCTTTCTTTTGAGGCCTAACGGATCAGCGCTCTCAGGAACGGTGATTTTTGCCGCGTTCGAGAGCAGCGCGTTATTACAAACCAGGGCGTCCCGGTGGAAGTGGTTAGATTCACAACCTGACTGGACCAGCTGGTGACTGAACGATGTAGTGAACCATGTCATCTCTTCGTGTAACCAATTAATAATGACTCGAAATTAAGTACTTCGCAAGCACTGTTAGAGAATGCACGTTTAATCATCACATCCAAGAAAACCCCAACCAGACTTATTGGTAGTGGGAGCATAAACAGTAATTGGTGGTAATCATATCAGCAAGTTACACCTAAAATCAAAGAAATGAGCCGATAGTCGAAGATCGATGGAAGCGACTCCTCGTCCTTTTCCCTGCCGGGAAGGGGAACTGAGAATTGCCGCAAACAATGTTAATTCGCCCCGTACCGGCACGGGCTGGGGAAGGAGGGGCAAGGCGGAAACCACCGGATACAACGTATGGGTAAAGTTACCGAGTAGAAGCCGGAATTATTTAAATCCTCCGCTACTTGTACTCATTTCCGGCGGATTTTGTCAGAATCCCGATTGGCCCTCCGTTACTGTCGCTGAATTCCTGCAACTCTCTTCGATGAGCGTAATGATCGTATCCATCTGAACGAAACCCGACCTGACGCTTGATGGACAAACAAACACATCAAGTGTCTTTTCCAGGGCTACCGTTGTGAAAATAATTCGCAAAAAGATAGGCGCTGCTGTGGGGCATGGGAGGCCGGCCGTCATTTGTTCAACTGTCGGGTGGGATTTGACCTCTCCACAACATGGTGGATTGCTTTCACCACCGATAGGGCGTTCTCGCGCCGGGTTATGAGAGACACATGGTCGGCATTCTTGACGACGAAATGGACGCTGTTGGATGAGAGGGTGGCAAGCTCTCTCTGCAATTCGGGTTGACCGGGCAAAACGTCCCTGCATGCAGTAACTACCGCCAGAGGGGTATCTCCCAACCCCTCCGTGCCTCGAACCTCGGCACAGATGGTCTCCCATGCAAGCGACTCATCCCGCGTCGTCTTGAGGTGCCGATAGTTAGAGAGGAATGCTTCTGACTCCGCGGCCTGCCGTACGGGCAAACCTTTCGACCAGGCGCTGAAGAGCCCGGTTAGACGGACATATCCCAGTCGTGCCAAAAGGGGAACGATCTTGAGTAAGCGAAAGCCGGATCGCATATGCGTATCGATGGCGGCACTTCGCAGGTGCTGGTCGGGGTGGACTGCATCAAGCAGCACCATCCCGGCGACCTCGGCCGGATAGAGATTGGCAAAGACCCGGATGAAGAGGCCCCCCATTGAGTGACCGACAAGCACGTAAGGAGGATCGACGTGGGATTGCAGAAGGACGGCGCGCAGCCGCCGCGCAGCCAGACTGGCTGTCTTGGGAGAAGGGTCCGGCCCGCTCCACCCGAGGCCTGCCCGATCGTAGGAAACGACGCAGCTGAACTTTGCCGTTTCCGGCTGAATCCATCCCCACCCGGATGACATCCCCCCGAGACCAGATTCCAGGACGACCGAGGGCAAGCCGCGGCCTGCAGTTTGCACATGCAACCGGCAGCCGTCGATATCCATCAACTTGCCGGGAGGGGGGTAGACGCGCTGGTCACGTACCGTGGCAACGGCCTGATACAAGCATCCGATCCCGGTAACGCATGGGATGATGGCCGTTAGGAGCCGGGATCTCCGGTTTACCTCGGGAGAAAAACGGTGGTTTATGCAGTACTCGTAGAGGTTATCGGGTCCATGCTCCGGCGACGAAAACGGGGCTGCTATCTTCATATGCAACCTCCTAGAACATAGCGGAAGCTTCCTTTAAACTGTGAGCCGTGCCATTTCCAGGATGACCCCTGCCGTGGCACGACATACCTTTGCGGCGAACTCCAGATTTAATGTTAATAGGGTGTCAGTCGGCCGGTGGTAGTGAGGGTTGCGGAAGTTTGTAGTATCGGTTACCATGACTGCCCTGAAGCCCTCGTCCCAGAAGGGTGCATGGTCCGACCGCCGGCTGTCCGGGAGCAATTCACCATTTCCGGGGACCGCCAGTACGACATGGGGAAGATCGACCTGATACCGCTCCACCGCGCGTACAAACTCGTCTATCAGTTCCCTCGACCGCTCGTTCCCTACCACAGCGGCGAAGTTCCCGGACTCGGGGACCGGGATCACGATCCCCGGTGGAACGGTCTGCACGATACTATCTTCGGCATATGCGACCGATTCGAGTACCACCACACCTTCTATGTTCCAACCGTTTTCGCGGGCGTGTGTCGCCAGTGCCCGGCTTCCCCGCGTACCGGAGCAGGGATCGTCGTCCTTTTCATTTTCTTCAAGATTTACGCCGATAAAGTGGACGGTCCGCTCAAACCTTAACTGTGCCAGAACCCAGGCCATCTCCAGAAGTACCGCAACTCCGCTGGCGTTGTCATCGGCGCCCGGTGTCCCCGCAACCGTATCGTAATGGGCAAGGACGATGACCCGTTCATAAGGGCGATGGAGCCCGCGCCGGGTGGCGATGACATTCCGGAAGGGGCGGCCTTTGTCCGAGAAGCGATGCTCGGCCATTTCGTAGCCCAGAGATTGAAGCGACTCCGTTATGTAGTCGGCGGCATGCTCCAGCGCCTCTGGTGCCGCCAGCGGATGCCTCACCCCTTCCAGCGCCTGAATGTGACTACGAATACGGTCGATGGAAACCGCTTCCCTGAAGAACTCATCCGAAACCATACATTTCCTTATTCGTCATTGATGCGATTAGGGGGTAGGACAGCTATTCCTTCATTTTTAAACATATGGTTCTGTTTCTCATATCGATAGGTTGCAGGCAGTGCGAACGGGCGCTTTTCCAAATCCTATATTGAAACGACAGAAAAAAATTCCAGACAATCTTAACGTAAAACTTTGAGTCGAGGTGGATGAAGGGTGTATGCTTGTGCTCAAGGTTCAGCTTCAATTTTTTGCCGATGTGGAAATAGACCGAATCATCTACGAAAAGATATACGCTGAGGCGGAGAGCATCGTGGACTTTCGCCACTTTGTCAAGGAAGGCGACATCACCTCGTTGGACGACCCGACAAGGAACTGGTGACACGGCTGACCATAATGGCCCAAAAATGAAGGAATCGTTGTCGTACCTCATGGATAGTTACTGCCAGCCATGAAGTCATTGAAAGTTGCCTTGGCTTTGCCCACTATAACCTGTGCTTAGGTGTAATCCTCCAATGCGCCGGAATGTCGGAAATTAAGAGGTGAACCATAACAAGAAGAGCGACGAGCAACTCTGTGCTTTTGTTTGTGCACCCGTTACTTCGCAAGTTCATCGTCCGTCCTCTTTAGCTGGTAGCCGAGATGTGAAGTCTTGGCCTGTTTAGCTTATCTGCCCCCGGATCTCCCCATCGGTATGGACATTTGCATAGACTTTTCCTGATTTCATGAGCTTGACCAGCGCTTCGAGCGGTTTACCCTTGAAATCACCCGTCAAATCCATTTCTGTAATCGTGCCCTCGACCGAATCACCACTGAATTCTCCCCCTTTTTTGGGCCAGGCAAGGAGACCTGCCACATGCGGACCTTTTTCCCCCTTTTCCCCCTCGTGTATGTGAGAAGCAGTGACGTTCGCGATACCCTTGACGGTCAGTTTGTGGCTCAACTCCTTGCCATGCTTGGCCAGCTTGAATTCGGCCACTCCTCTGGCTTTTGTCTTGATGCCGGGAACTACCTCATGTCCCGAAAGCTTGTCATGGAAATTTCCTTCCGCTGCGAAGCGGATCTAGCCAGCCATGATGGCAGACAGCATTACAAAAAAATAAATTCAACTTTCTCGACAGTCATATGGCATCACTTATTTAAATAGAGCACATAATGAGGAAATTGCAAGACAATCAAGGGGGATATTTTTGGAGAACAAATGGGATGGGAGAAGAAAAATTAAATTATTGTGCGTATCAAGAAAGCGTTGCCCATAGCGCGGCAACATGTGAATCTTGGAGGGAGGTCCAGACTAACCTGGCAGAGGGCCAGTTGACACCCTTTATTAATTAACAGGCTGTTATCCGATCATGCTTTCAAACGTGGGTAATAAAGAAAAAGCCGAAACGCTCGGGCACATGGTAGCCGGCTTTATAGCGGCAGGGGGAAAGGGAGTAAAATCAGGAATCCCTCGTTTCAAAGCGGAACCCCTGGTAAAATTATGCAATTAAAAAGCAACAATAATGCTGCACCATAGGAGGGCCCTGACGTTGAATCGAGATTTCGTTTCATTTGCCGAAAGCCCGGTTGTCAGGTTGCCGGCAGACAGCCAGGTGGCGGTGACCGGGTTGTATATGTCGACTAAGCCAATTATCCCGTTATTCCCAATACCTCCCGTAAGCAGGATCTCGCCCCTTGCCGATGACGCCTGCGGGAGGGTGCTAACAAGGCTCCCGGCCGTAACCTGGCTATTAGTCGGCTTGTAATTGTTGTTAAATGTATATATAACGCCATTAAACTTTTTAGCCGCCACGTCTTTGCTGACCGGCAAAAAGGTTGTGGCAAGATTATCGAAGGCACTAGCTATCTTGCTGAAAATGGCTAGGTCATCTCCCCGTGCCTGTTGTGTAAAAAGGGGTGAAAACGGGAAAACGAAGGCAAACACTATGAATAAGCTTTTCCACCTCCACAACTGGCTGCGCGGGCCCGGCATCAGATTTATCTTTAACTCCATATGCCTGCTCATGTTTACACCTTTCCTTTTCCTCATTATGTCCTGTCAGCGCCAATTTTCAGTATCTAGTTGAAGGAGAGAAAGGAATGGATGGTGAAAATGAGCTCTTGACGTTTATTTATACAAATTTTATCGCTCACTGGGGTCCAGTCAATGTCTCAGGAAATTATATTTAACAAATGATATATGACCAATTTCACTTTTAAGGCTATCTTCTTTATTTTTTTATTGCTCTCGACATCCATATCGATAAGGATTTATTCCCGCAGAGGACACCTTTTCTCTTACATAGGTTTTTATATGAAACCTGGTATGAAAGTCATTGCTGACTTTGCTTTAGGACTGATGATCATCGTAGTGGTGGGCGTGCGTTCTTTCATAGGGATCCATCAGTTAGCCTATACTAACCGCATGGTGACACATACCCACGATGTGGTGGAGAAACTGGAGTACATATTAGTAGCTTCTCAAGGATGCGGAAACCAGCTAACGCAACTGCGTCCTGGCTGGCGAGGAGCACTACCTGTAGCCATATAACACAGCTGCCGGCAAGATCCGGAAAAATAATGTCTCGTTGAACTTCCTGACAAAGTATAACCTCGCCCATTAACAGAGCATCCAACAGCTTGCAGAGCTTTCCCGCGAGAAGCTCGATGAGTTGAAAGAACCCATCAAGATCCGCATGAAAAGGAACCGGGAAGCGGCTTTGCCGATCTTTCGCACCGACCGTGACAAAAATGAGAGTTATGGCTTAGTTATGCGGTTGCTCAATAAAATCTCCGAGCTGGATATCGTGGAAGAACAGTGGGAATCCATGAAGCGAGCGGCACAGTCGCTACGGATTGCGCTTGTGCATGTGATGTGCAGCGGTTAATCAGTAGCTTCCCTTCGTACCGGTTATTCAAAGTCTTTACCTGCCTGGCGGATCATCAATACTGACTATATTCTGCGGTATCTAAAGATCCAGAGCTGGCAAGTGAAGCTTAAAAACGCGAATACCGACACTAGCTGCCGCGGTGGATTTTCTTCGCCTACCAGGGTGAGTTTAGAACGGGCGATTATGAGGAAATCATGAACAAGGCCAGTTGTCTTAGCTTGGTTTTAAACACCCATGCAATCATCAGTTCCACTATTTAGCCTGCGTCAAGTATAGGCGAAAAGATTTGACCGACGAAGTTTTTAAACGGCTCAAGGAAATTAGCCTCTCTGTAGCCTAGGAATACAGGATTGCCAACATAGAATAGGAGTCAGACCAGGATCATATTCTGTTCCCTGCAAAACGGACGATTCAGCTTTCCAAATTAGTCAATTCCCTGAAGTCGGGATCAGCTGAACTTTTATTCCAGGGATTCCCGGAACTGCGCAAAAAGCTCTATGACGGCTTATTTTGGTATCCATCCTTTATATACCAGGGCATCCCGCTTACAGGCATAGCGAACCTCGCCCAGCGCAGCCGCGTCCCCAGGTGGCTCCCCACGCCCTACCAGAGCGCCTAGGAAGCGCTCCTCACACTGCGCCGGGGCGGTCGGTAGCATCCCTCCCGCCGCAGATGGGCGGCCCTAGACTCGAAGAAGGTGCGGGAGGCGTTGGGGCTTGGCTGATTGACCTATAGTGTGACGGTGATTCCTGTTCCCGCAGGGCTTTTACGCAACTATCGCCCCCCGGTGGAAATAACAATGACCCAGGTCAATTGACTGTTAATCGGCATTTGATATCATTTACAGAAAGACTTTTGAAGGGCTTTCTGACTCGCGTTAATCTTCCTCAATAGACAACCCGACTTTGCAGGAGCTGCCTTTTACCGCGATTGGCATGGATAATCGTGCTGAAAGCATCTCCTACACTGTCCATGCATGGGTAGCGGAAGAGTGAAGATAATAGAAAAGTAAAATTGATTTTGAAATATATATGATTTTGAAATATATATTGACAAACACTGTTTTATAATATACATGATGCCACCATTCAGATATTAATCTTTTTATTACCCGATGAGTTTCAATCTTCCTAAATGTTCTTGCAATAATATTCTTGTTAATTTCAAGAAATCAATAGCCTGAACGAGCGATGCGTTTGATTTTAAAAATGCGTTCACCGATATCTTGCGAATTTCAGTACAATTTCAACCGTTGTTTGATCTTGCTAGTGCGAAAATGGAAAAGGTATAGAAAATGACCGAACACTATCTGCTAGATTACATTTATTTTATTTTCTTTACCATCGGCGGAGTGCTGGCTGCATCCCTGCCGCTTATTACCTCGGCGCTCGTAGGCCCCCGGTCTGTCAAGAAAAAGACCCGTGCTCCCTACGAATGTGGCATGGACCCATACGGTTCCGCCTGGGATATCCGTTTCAATATTGCCTATTATCTCTATGCCCTGATGTTCCTTGCTTTTGACGTGGAAGTCCTCTATCTCTTTCCCGTTGCTACCGCCTACGGGAAGGTTTCCGGCCTGCGGGGGGTCATCGAATTGTTCATCTTCATCGGCATTCTCGCTCTGGCTATAGTTTATGCCTGGGTCAAAGGAGTTTTTTCGTGGGCGAAGAAGAGAAGAGTCGATTGAATATCCATAGCTACGCGGCGTTGGCACGCGAGCGGATAGAGAGTGGAAATGCCTTGACAGCCGGCCCGGATGACGCGCAGCCCTTCATCCGCATGGAACTGACGGACAAATTTTTTAATTTATGCCGAGCCAATTCACTCTGGCCGATGACCTTCGGCACGGCCTGCTGCGCCATAGAGATGATGGCCCTGGCAATGGCCCGTTTCGATATGTCCCGCTACGGCTTCGAGGTATTCAGGCCCTCTCCCCGCCAGGCTGATCTAATGATAGTAGCCGGCACCGTGAACAGGAAAATGGCCCCGGCGGTCATAACCCTTTATGAACAGATGGCTGCCCCGAGATATGTCATCGCCATGGGGAACTGCGCCATTTCAGGCGGGCCTTTTGCGGTAGAGGAAAACTACAACGTGGTGGAAGGGGTCGACCTTCTGATCCCGGTGGACGTCTACGTGCCGGGTTGCCCTCCCAGGCCCGAAGGACTCCTGGAGGGCATACTGAAGCTCCAGGAAAAGATCACAGGGAACCGTTATCCTTTTCCCCAGTATAATCCCCCGAAGGAATAAGCTGTATATGGATGTCAAAGATCGACTCATCGCTGAACTGGGGAGCCTTCCTGCGATCGTGAACCTGGTTGATCAGAGGAAACGGGGCTATCACCTTGAGGTGCTTCTCACCCCAAAAATAATACGTGATTTTTCCCTCCTCATGCGCCGGCTCGATTTCTACCTGGTTTTTGTCAGCGCTGTCCATTTGGATCCGGAAGTGGAGATCATCTACCAGTTTGCCAATTATCATGGGCCGTGCCGCACCCTGGCGCGGGCGTTTGTGCCTGCCGACGGCATCATCCCCACCATATCCGACATCTTCCATGGCGCGAATTGGCATGAGCGGGAAACCAGGGACATGTTCGGCGTTGTCTTCAGCGGACACCCTTTTCTCCTACCGCTGCTCCTTCCTGAAGAGGACGCAGACCTCAAACCGCTCCTGAAAAAGGCGGCGGCGCTCAAATCGGCGGAACGGATCCGCAGGATTGCGGAACTGGCAACGCCAGTGGCGGTTGATAATACGGGCAAGAACAATCCAGAACAAAACTGAGGCCATGAAAGTGGAAGCAAATACCGGGGGAAAGCACTCTTTCGTTTTAAATATGGGTCCGCAGCATCCGAGCACCCACGGTGTGTTGCGGGTGATCCTGGAGATGGACGGCGAGCATATCTTAGAGCCGGAGCCGGTTATCGGATACGCGCACCGCATCCAGGAGAAGATGGGGGAATCGCGCTCCTGGCCCGGATTTCTTCCCAATACCGGACGACTCGATTATCTCAGCGCCCTTATTTACAACCACGGGTATGTGGCCCTTATCGAGCGGATGACCGGAACGGAGGTCCCTCTGCGCGCGGAATACATCCGGGTCATTACCTCGGAGCTCAACCGCATCTCGAGCCATCTCCTTTGGCTCGGGGCGTTCCTCCTCGATCTGGGAGCCTTTACGCCGATCATGTACGCCTTCGACGACCGGGAGCAGATACTCGACATCCTGGAGGATATCACCGGGGCGCGCCTGACCTACTGTTATTTCCGTGTCGGCGGGGTCTTTCGCGATGTGGACGACAAGTTCGTGGAGCGGACCCGCGCCTTTATAAAACGGCTAAGGGGGCGATTTAAGCCTATCTACTCGGATCTCGTCACAACCAATATAATCTTCATCAAGCGGGTCAAGGATATCGTCAACATAACGCCCGAGATGGCAAGGCGCTACGGAGTTACCGGACCTCCCCTGCGCAGCACCGGTGTCTGTTATGATATCAGACGGAATGAGCCTTACTCGATCTACCCGGAGCTCGATTTCGAAATCCCCGTTGGAACCAGTGGTGATTGTCTGGAGACCTATCTGGTAAGGGTGAATGAGATGGAACAGAGTCTCCGCATAATCGAGCAGGCCCTTGACCGCTTGCCTTCCGGCCCATTTAGGCTGAAGGTGCCACGCAAGCTCAAGCTCCCCCAGGGGGACGCCTCGTTTTCCGTTGAAACAGCACGGGGCGAACTGACGTATTACATGGTCAGTGACGGAAGCGATGTACCTTACCGCCTCAAGATAAGGGTCCCTTCCTTCTCGAATCTCAGCATGCTCAAAGAGCTTTGCCGCAATATGCTCCTCTCAGACCTGATAATGGCCCTCGGCACCCTTGACCTGGTAATCCCGGAAATCGACAGGTAACGACCTATGCATGTGACCCGTACATTGCCGCCGGAATTGATCAGGATCGTGATATCAGTCGTTGTCGTCGTCTGCTTCACGTTTCTTAATGTTTTGCTCCTTGGTTATGCGGAGCGGAAAATTTCCGGCCGCATCATGCGCCGACCAGGCCCTATGGAAGTCGGCCCGCAGGGAATCTTCCAACTCCTGGTTGATGGCGTGAAGCTGGTGGCAAAACAATTCATCGTCCCCAGCGAAGCTGGAACTCTCTTCCGGATCGCGCCGCTTTTGGCCTTCATGCCGGTCGGGCTCTCCTTTATTGTCATTCCGTTCAGTAACAGGCTCCAGGTACGGGACCTGGATACTGGCCTGGTCTTCATGCTTGCTGTAATGTCCCTGAACACCTTTGCCATCCTCGTCGCCGGCTGGACGTCAAACAGCAAATACTCCCTGTTCGGGGCGATCCGCTCGGTGGCCCAGAGTGTCGCCTATGAGATCCCGATGCTCCTGTCGCTTCTCTCCGTGGTTCTGACGGCCAACACCCTGAGCATGAGAGGGATAGTCCTCGCCCAGAGCCCCGTCTGGTATGTGGTTGTCCAGCCGGTCGCCTTCCTCATATACTTCGTCGCAGGGCTGGCAGAAACGAACCGTGCTCCGTTTGACCTTCCCGAGGCAGAGAGCGAGCTCACTGCCGGTTTCCATACCGAATACAGCGGCATGGGCTTCAGCATGTTCTTTTTGGCGGAATACACGAACATGTTTTTCGTATGTTCACTGGGGGTCGTCCTTTTCTTCGGCGGCTGGTCTGGCCCGCAGCTCCCTTACATGGACTACACGGGGATCATCTGGTTTTCCCTCAAGGTATACTTCCTCCTTTTCATCATGATCTGGATCCGCTGGACGTTCCCGAGGGTGCGCTTCGATCAACTCCTCAATTTCTGCTGGATGTACCTAATTCCCTTTTCTCTCGTCAATCTGATGTTGACGGCGGTAGTCGTGAAACTATGAAAGAGTACTTCTTGCTACTATTTACAGGCGCAAAGAGCCTTCTCACTGGGATGGGGGTAACCCTGCGGCAGATGTTCCAGCCGATCGTCACCGTCCAGTACCCGCGGGAGCGGATCGCCATTACCCCCAACTTCCGTGGTCATACCGAACTGGTCAGGGACCAGGAGACCGGTACCCACAGGTGCATCAGCTGCAAAATATGCCAGATGGACTGCCCCTCCTCCTGCATAACCGTAAACAGTGAGAAGCGCGAGGGGGTTAAGGGATTGGTGCTGCTCAGCTATCGTCTTGATTTTACCAAATGCAGTCTCTGCGGCATCTGTGTCGAGGTATGTCCCACCTCCGCTCTCGGATTCTCCGGAGAGTACGAATTGGCTGGTTTCGAAAGTAGCGAGTTCCGTTACGATCTGCTCAAGGTTATGGAGGGGAGAGAATGATTGGGTACAGGCTGTTGACGGAAGCGGTTTTTGTCATTTTCATAATCTTTATCTTTTCCGGAGGGTTGGTTGCGGTCAGCGCCAGGTATCTGATGAACGCCGTGTTGGGTCTGGCATTGTCGCTTTTGGGGGTGGCCGGTCTATATTTCCAGCTCGGCAGCCCCTTCCTGGCATTGATGCAAACCTTGATATATGTCGGCGCGGTCTGCGTTATCATTGCCTTCGGTATCATGGTCGGGCCAAAGCCGAAGCATGTCGAAGAAAAAAGGCTGATGGGGCGGAGGAACATCATCCTGGCGTCATCGGCCGCCGCCTCTGGCTTCATCCTCTTCCTCGTCACCATCATCGATGCCGCCTGGATCCCAGCCAGATCAGGAACAAGAGACTTCTCCGTTACTTTCCTCGGGGAAAACCTCCTCAACCAGTTCTGTCTCCCCTTTGAACTAATCTCCTTACTGCTCCTGACCGCCATTGTCGGGGCATTGATCATCGCCAACATCGGCAGGGAGGGTAACTCTCCATGATAAGCGACAACCTTTCGACCTATCTCATAATCTCTCTCCTTCTTTTTTGTCTCGGAATATACGGCATGATCAGGCACCGCTCCTTCATCGGCATGCTTATATCGAGCGAATTCATTCTCAACGGCGCGTCTCTCAATTTCATGGCCTTCAACAGATTCGTTGCGCCGAATCCCGCGGTCGGGCAGATCTTCGCCCTCTTTATCATGGGGCTGGCGGCGGCGGAGAGCGCAGTCATCGTCAGTATCGTGCTGATGGTCTATAACAGGTACCGGTCGATCGATCCGGACAAGGTACACGATCTGAAGCACTGAAACTATTTTAGCGAAAAACGAGTTATAAACTGAGAAGTGTAGATAATAAGAAACAATTAATTGTTTGGAGAGCAAATTCCGAGAAAAAATCCTTCAACCTAACTACCGTTAATTGGTCATTTTTACCTTATGGAAACTTTTGCCAGCTACAAACTGATAATAGCTCCCCTGATCCCCATGGTCACCGGCCTCTTTATCATGGCCTTTGGAAAAAGGCCGAACCTGCGGGAAACTTGCGCGGTTGGCGGGGCAGTATTGACCTTTATCACGGTTGTGTCTCTCTTCCCCCACGTTCTAAACGGGGGGAGCTATGATTACAACCTGGTTACCTTATATCCGGGTATTTCGCTCAAGTTCCATCTTGATGGTCTCGGCCTCATTTTTTCAGGGGTCGCTTCCTCCCTATGGATATTCGCTGCCTTCTACTGCATAGGCTACATGCGCGGTCTGAATGAACATGCCCAGACCCGCTTTTATTTCTGTTATGCAGTGTCGGTAGGCGCCGGGGTTGGGGCCGCATTCAGCGGGAGTCTCGTCACCCTTTACCTCTTCTACGAGATCATCTCTGTTATCACCTACCCCCTGGTCATGCATCACCAGGATGAGGAGGGGTATTACGGGGGGAGAAAGTACATCATCTACCTGATGTTCGCCTCCAAGGCGTTCCTTCTCCCGGCCATGGTCCTCACCTACGTCATCTGCGGCACTCTCGACTTCGCGACAGCCGGTGTCGTTGGCGGGATCTTTCCCGCAAACTACAATCCCATCCTGGTCAACGTTACCTACATCCTCTTCCTGTTCGGTTTTGCCAAGGCGGCGGTCATGCCGATGCACAACTGGCTCCCCGATGCCATGGTCGCGCCGACCCCGGTCAGCGCACTTCTACATGCCGTAGTCGTCGTAAAGGTCGGTGTCTTCTCTATCTGCCGGATCATGCTCTCCGTATTCGGCATAGACCTCCTCTCCCGTTCCGGCCTCGGTCTTTTTACTGCCTACCTTGTTTCGTTCACGATCATCTTGGCCTCGATGATCGCCATCACCAAAAACGACCTGAAGGCGCGGCTCGCCTATTCCACGGTCAGCCAGCTTTCATACATCATCCTGGGGGTGGCTATGCTCACCCCCCATGCCATAACGGGGGGGCTGATGCACATCGCCAACCATGCCTTTGCCAAAATCACCCTCTTCTTCGCCGCGGGGGCGATCTTCGTTGCAAGTGGCAGGAAAAAGATCTCCGAACTGGGGGGGATCGGTTATCGGATGCCGTTCACCATGGTGGCGTTTGGTCTGGCATCCCTCAGCATGATTGGGGTTCCGCCGGTGGCGGGTTTTGTGAGCAAGTGGTACCTGGCCCTGGGGGCGGTGGATATTCATGACGATATTATCCTTGCGGTTATAATCCTCAGCAGCCTCCTCAATGTGGGATACTTCGCGCCGATATTCCTTATCGCCTTCTTCGGCGATCCACCACCAGGAGAGGATGTCGCAGCCGAAAGCCTGGAAAAATCGCCACTCATGGTTCTGATGGTGGTACCGCTCTTTATCACCGCCATAATCTCAGTACTTATAGGTATCCGGCCGGAGCTATTTCTGCGCATCACCAGGCTGATGGGAGGTGGCTGATGGCAAGGTTTTTCCAATTTCTTTACGAGCGTAGGCTCACAGTGAAGAGGGGCTTCTTCGCAACCCTCGTCGTTATTCTTATCGCGGACTTCTTCGTGGTGCGGCATGAGGCACACTTCTTCGGGGACAGGATTTACGATTTCTGGGCAGTCTTTGGTCTTCTCGTTACCCTGGCGCTGATCTTATTCTGGAAATGGCTGTCACGCGTGTTTTTGGAGAGGGAAGAAGAATACTATGATGACTAGCGGCATCTTCATCCATCCGGCGACATGGTTCATCCTCGGAGCATTTCTTCTCCCGCTGGCCAGGCGCTTTAATGCCCACAAGGCTCTCCTTGTCGTCATCCCGGTCATTGCCTTCATCCAGATTTACAATTTGCCGGAAACGTTTGGCGTTGTCAGGTACATGGGCTTTGAGATAATTTTTGGCAGGGTCGACAGGCTCACCTTCGTCTTTCTCCACGTATTCACCATTATGGCCATATTGGGGTGCATCTATGGCCTGCATCTGGAGGATATTGACGAGCATGTCGCCGCGTTCCTCTATGTGGCTGGCTCGCTCGGGGTGACGCTTGCAGGGGATTACCTGACCCTTTTCATCTTCTGGGAACTGATGGCCTTCGCATCCACTTTCCTGATCTGGTACAGAAGGCGGAGGCGTTCCCTGGAGGCCGGTTTCCGCTATCTCCTGGTACACGTGGCGGGTGGACTCATCCTCTTCGCCGGGATATTCCTCCATTACCAGCAGCTCCATGACCTCCATTTCACCAGGGTCCTCGTGGAAAACGCCACCTTGGCCGATTATCTGATCATGGCAGGCTTCGCCCTCAACGCGGCCGTCCCCCCGCTTCATGCCTGGCTCCCCGACGCCTATCCTGAGGCCACGGTCACGGGCGCGGTCTTTATGTGCGCCTTTACCACGAAAACGGCGGTCTATGTCCTTGCGCGCGCCTTCCCGGGATTCGAGGTCCTGGCCGTGGCCGGGGCAATTATGACCATTTACGGTGTGGGGTTTGCCGCCATAGAAAATGACGCTCGCAGGATACTCTCCTACCACATCGTCAGCCAGGTGGGGTACATGGTATGCGGCGTCGGCATTGGCACCGCCATGGCCATCAACGGCGCATGCGCCCACGCCTACGCACACATCATCTACAAGGCTCTTTTATTCATGGGAGCCGGTTCCGTCCTACAGATGACAGGACGATCAAAGCTATCCGAACTGGGGGGACTATACAGGTTCATGCCGATGGCGATGATCTTTACAGTGATCGGCGGCATCTCCATATCCGGCTTCCCGCTGACGAGCGGCTTTGTCAGCAAATCGATGATCGTTGCTGCCGCGGGGGAGGACCACCGGAGCATCATCATGGTCGCGCTCCTGGCCGCCTCCGTGGGGACGTTCCTTTCAGTCGGGATCAAGCTCCCTTACTTCATCTGGTACGGGGGGAAGGAGTCCGCATTCGAGGCGAAGGACCCCCCCTGGAACATGCAGATCGCGATGGCCATTGCGGCGTTTTTCTGCTTCTTCATCGGCGTCCACCCGGAATACCTTTACCGCATGCTCCCCTATCCGGTTGAGTACCATCCCTATACGGCCTACCACGTTTCCGAGACCTTGCAGATATTCGGTTTTACCGGTCTCGGCGTATATCTTATGGCGAAGAGCCTGAAGCCTCATGTAACGATCAATCTTGACGTCGACTGGCTCTACCGCAAGGGGGCGAAGGTGTTCATCTGGATTGCGCGTAATCCCGTGAATGCCTTAAACGAGTTTGTCAGCAATCTCTACAAGAGGGTGGGGCTGTCGATCACCATGGCGGCCGCCCGTGGACTCTCCTGGTTCGACTGGTACGGTATCGACTTTTTTATTGACGGTTTCGCCCGCAACGTGGTGGGCACTGGGGACAGGGTAAAGATGCACATCACCGGAAAGGTGCAGCATTATATTGGCGGCGCAGTAATCGTCATGTTCGTCATCGTTGGCCTGGTCCTTATTTTCTGAACGGAGGCCGTTACAGCTTTATATGGATAAGTATCTCATACTAAATACGCTCGGCTACCCTGTCCTCTCGCTGATAATGATCATCCCTGCGATCGGCGTCTTCGTTTGCCTCCTCCTGAGGAATACGACCCTCCTCAAGGCCTGGGGGCTGATTGTGACCATAGTAACCATGGCGGTTTCCTGTCCACTGTTTGCCCGGTTCGACGTCGGAACGCCGAAATACCAGTTCGCTGAGCTTCGGCGCTGGTTTCCGTCACTTAATCTCGATTATGTCGTCGGGGTCGACGGGATCAGTGCGCTCCTGGTTCTTCTGACAACCTTCATCATGCCCCTCTGCGTCCTCTGCTCCTGGCGCCACATTGAAGAGCGGGTAAAAGAGTTCATCATCGTCATGCTGCTGATGGAGGCAGCCATGATTGGCGTCTTCGTAAGCCTCAACACCGTCCTCTTCTTCTTTTTCTGGGAGGGGATGCTGATCCCCATGTACCTGATCATAGCAGTTTGGGGTGGGCCCCGGAGGGATTACGCGTCGATCAAGTTCTTTCTCTATACCTTCAGCGGGAGCATCTTCCTCCTGGTGGCGATCATCGCCCTCTATATCACGACCGGCACCTTCTTTATCCCTGAGCTTATGGACCACAACTATCCGTTCATGTACCAGTTGTGGATTTTTCTTGCCTTTAGCCTCTCCTTTGCCATCAAGATCCCGGTTTTCCCGCTCCACACCTGGCTCCCCGCCGCCCATGTTGAAGCCCCCGCGGCCGGCAGCGTGATCCTTGCCTCCATCCTTTTGAAGATGGGGGGATATGGTTTCCTCCGCTTCTGCCTCCCCATGGCGCCGGAAGCCACTCTAGCCTGCATGCCCTGCATGATCGGCATCTCCCTGGTCTCGATCGTCTTCGGTGGGTACCTGGCCCTCGGCCAGTCTGACCTGAAAAAGCTCATCGCCTATTCGAGCGTCGGCCACATGGGTTTCGTGACCCTCGGCATATTCCTCATGAGTGATCTCGGCATCAAGGGGGCTATGCTCCAGATGATCAACCACGGGATAACCACCGGCGCACTCTTCATCTGCGTCGGTCTCATCTATGAACGGACGCATAGCAGGGAAATCAGGGACAATTCGGCGTTGGGGGCTGCTATGCCCGCTTTCCTCACCTTCTTTGGCATCTTTTCCCTCGCCTCCTTCGGCTTTCCGGGGACCAACGGTTTTGTCAGCGAACTTTTTGTGCTTATCGCCATCTTCGCCAGATACCCTTACGTCGGGTTCGTCGCCATTCTGGGGGCTGTCCTGGCGGCGGCCTATATGCTTCGCCTCCTGCAAAAAATGGTCTGGGACAAATCAACTGGCCACGAACACAATCATGGAGATGACCATGGAGGGAAGCATGGGGCCATATGGGACCTGGACGGGCGGGAAACGGCCACGCTCGCGTTCCTTACGTTCTTTGTATTCTGGATCGGATTTTATCCGGCGCCTCTATTAGGGATGATGGATAGCACTGTTTCCCATCTGGTGAGCCAGGTCAACGGGGGGGTGGGAAAATCGGCTTCTTTGGGGATGAAACAACCATGAACATTACCCTGTTATTACCTGAATGCGCCCTTTCTGCCATGATTCTGGCAATGTTCGGCGTGACCCTGGCCAGGCCCAAGTGGATCACCCTGAACTCACTGGCCCTCACCCTGTCGGCAATTTCCCTTGTCGCGGCGCTCTTTTCCTTCGGGAAGGAGGGGCTGCTTTTTTTCGACACCTACAAGGTTGATGGGCTCTCCCAGATATTCAAGATCATCATCACCCTCGCCCTTTTTCTCGTTATCGCTGCGACTCCGGGGGTCCGTGGAATAGAAGAGAGACTCAGGGCCGAATACTTCATGTTCCTTGCCATCGGAACGTTGGGGCTCGTCTGTCTCTCCAGTTCCTACGAGTTGCTGACTCTCGTCATGAGCCTTGAGATATCGGCATTCGCACTGAACGTGATCATCCCATTTCGCTTTCTGGGCTCCGAACGCGCTCATATGGAGGCGGCCATCAAATACTTCCTGTTCGGGATAGTCAGCACCGGTGTCATGCTCTACGGAATGAGTTATATCTTTGGCCTGGCGAAGACGACCTATCTCCATGAACTGGCCGGGACCCTCCCCAACCTCATCAGTAGTGAGCCCCTCGCGGTAATCGGCGTCATCATGCTCTTCTGCGGTTTTTTCTTCAAGCTCGCGCTGTTTCCGATGCATTATCTGACCCCCGACGTCTATGAAGGATCAGCAAATGAAACCGCCACTCTGCTTGCAACCCTCCCCAAGATCGCTGCGGTTGCGGCATTGATCAGACTAATGACCTTGACCGGGCTCGAAATGAACAAAGTTACGTGGGCTTTCGGGACCTTTGCCGTCCTTTCCATGACGGTCGGCAACCTTGCCGCCCTGGTCCAGAACGATCTCAAGCGCCTCCTCGCCTATTCCGCCATTGCCCATGCTGGCTATGTGATGATCGGCATCTTAAGCGTGAATGAACTCGGGTTCGCCTCCGCGGTCTATTACATGGCAGGCTATCTGGTGATGACCCTTTCCTGCTTCCATGTCATTTATCAACTGGCGCAACGCGGCGAAAACCTGACTTTTAAGGCATTGAGGGGTCTCCATCGAAGATCGCCTCTCCTGGCCTTTACCCTCGCGACCGGGGCCTTCGGCCTGACCGGCATTCCGCCCACTATCGGCTTTACCGGGAAGTTCCTCATATTCACCGCCGCGATAAGCAGGGGATATTATGCGCTGGTAATCGTAGCGGTGATCAATGCGGCGATCTCCGCATTTTATTACCTGAAAATGGTGAGGGCCGCCTATTGCCAGCCCGAGGAAGAGGGATACCCGATCCAGTTGAGCTTCCCAGCAACTCTTCTGGCCGTTTTTTTCATCTCTTCCACTATCCTTGCCGGGATACTCCCCCAGAGCTTCGTCTCCCTGGCAAAACAGGCGGTCGCGGGGATGCGTTGAATGCATTAACGCTCCGGCTTGCGATCGGGGCATTGGACGTGGTTTTCAATTGAATGGGGAATAAGTCAATAGATAAAGGGGATCAGCCGACGCACCCGTTTCCGGTAAGCGGCATATTCCGGGAATTTTTCCGTAAGCCACCGCTCTTCTCGGCGTGCTTTTATATCGAGGCAGATGAAGAGGAGGAGTGCGTAGCAGATGGTCAGCCAGCCGTGAACCTGCAGGCCCCATCCCAGGAACGCGAAAAAAAGACCGCTGTAGATCGGATGGCGCACCAACCGATATGCGCCTGTCTCGACCAGCATTGCATTATCTTTGGGGCGCGGCAGTATCGTGAGGTACTTTCCCAGGCTGAAAAAGCCAGCCGCCGCCAGAATCCCTCCAGCAAAGATCAGGACACTTCCTGCCAGGGTGCCGATCAGGGCATAATTATGTCCCCACGCCGGCGCACCCGGCCAGTTGCGCGGTCCCAATACCACCAGTAAAAACAGGCCGACCTGGACGACGACATACCATTCACCGCGTCCGCCCCGCCACCAAGGAAGACGGCCCCTGTTGCGCTGCCTAGCGGCGGAATCCGAGTTCAAGGGTGAAGAACTGCGGCTTGAAGTCGGCAAGCGGCCCCCGCAGCTTGGCCAGTTCGGCTTCCGGTCCGTGCACTTCTAGACGCGTGATCTCGGCGATTTTCAGCGCTTCCTGCAGGAGAGTGCCGATATTCTCCAGGTGCGCCAGCAGGCCATCGGCGTCCGCGTAACCTTCCCGGCAATGGGCCTGGTCACCGTCAAATGTGAAGCCGTAATAAAGGCACTTGGGCTCGCTGCTCGTTTTCTCGACAAAGGCCTCGCAAAGCCCCTTGAACGCCTGAAGATTTCCGCTCGGGACCTTGAAGTAAGGGACGATCGTACAGCACTTATCCTGGGTTGACATGGTTTCCTCCTTGATGTTTCTGGATTTGAACTACCTCTTTGGATGGAACGTCATAAGCTTGATCAGTATTGTAATCAAGCAATCTGGAATAAATGCCAAGGGGATTTCTCATTTCATGAATCGGCAGCATGTTTCAAGGGAAGCAGAATCCCCTATTCCGGATAGTGTTGGGCGTTTCATGTTGCGACCTTGTATCCCTTCACCAGAGCCGTTACGGCAATCAGGCAATCTAGCGAGGTTATCTTTATTCCAATGGCCAGGATATTTCAGGTAAATTTCGCCGGCCTTGACGGCGATATCCCGCTAAAACTGGGTAACGGTGAGGAGTCAACGACTCTGTACGTCTGGGCCTTCTCATTCTCCTTCATCACCATTGTCAGTTCATATACCGTGAGGACACCGAGCACTGCCTGACCATCCCGCCAGAGGCTTGCAAAAAGGGGCTCTGCATAGTTCTCGTCCCGCACAAAGTCAAACGTAACACCGGTATAGATGAGAACGCCCGGCATTATCCCGTTCCACATTTCCTCTTGCATTGACCATATCAACGCTCGACTTCTCGCGGTCCTTCCAGCTTCCGAAGCTTCCCGGATCTTACACTGCAGAAAGTACTCACGCAATGTTTCGACAACAAGACCTCTGAAATTCTTGGAGATCGCCTTGGCTTACTTCAATAGGTCATCAGGCAGTGTGATTTATGTCTTGGTAAGATGAAAGTGCCTTCCCCGTTGGTAGCATTATCTTGCAATACTATATTGCAAAGTGGCACAAACGTCAAGCACGTGAAAAGTGGCCCCATTTCCCCTCACATGCAGGCAATTGGGCAATACATAGTAGTAATCCCACACCTGTTCCGGCATGTGAGTCAGGCGCGTTTGATACCTGCATAATTCTCGCCAGCCAGAGATCGTGAATCTTTCGAATCTAAGACGCGCATTTCCCTTATCGCCTCGGAATAATTACCCGTGACGCCGGCGCTGAACACAAAGAAGATAGGAAAGATTGAGGCAACCAGAGATTTAGTTTTCATGATTACCTCTGATCAGACGGATTCAGGGACTTCATTTTCCTGAACTGCCGGCCGCTGGATTGGGTCATCCAAGTGCCTCAAAGCTGTGCAGTTGCAACTTGAATTTACGATATGGCTTTTCCTATTCATTCTCTCGTTTTCCAGGTTTATGTGATGACGAACTGCTGAATAGACCAAGGTATGCCTGGCGCCGGAATACGCAGCCGACCAACCAAGTGAGGCTTGACAAGCCTTTTATTGAATAAATCAGACGGGATTTCAGCTCGCACAGCCGCAATCTTTTTTTACGCAGGGAAAAGCTCATGGCGCAAAGCTGTGTGGTAAACTTCACCCATTATCTGGAATGATGAAGCGCTAAGTGCTCCATTTCATAAATACGATGACGTATTAGGGCCTGCGCTACGCAGCTGCGCACAATTCAGGCTGAACAGTTAACTTTACCACCAGCTTGTTCAGATCCTCTCGGGTAAATTTCCACTCGAAGGGATTTGCGACTATTTCATAGTGCTCCTGGAATTTAAGAATTCTTGTTTCAAGCCCTGACAGCGATTTGAAATCTCCTGGAGTAAGGACCTTACGTTGCACCACAGAAAAGAAAATCCCAACTTGGTTGAGCCAAATGGCATGGATTGCCATATGGACAGGAAAGAGGTTTTTCCATCTATTGATGAGCCTGGCTTCGGAAGTGTCCCCATGGTGAGAAGAGCCATTATCCATAATACAGAAAACTATTCGCGCCGAATGGTAGGGCTCTTGACTCATGACTTGTTCCACCAAACGTTCAAATGGTATTAATCCTGTTTTTCGTTCGCATCTGCAGAAGACCTTCGCCCGATGGACATCCCAAGCCGCAAAACAGGCCAACGCCCCTTTTCTTTCGCATTCATGTTCAACGCGCATGACAGAACCAGCTTGGGGCGGCAAGGTCTTGGTCTTTCTTTTTCGAGCCTGGATGCTGGGCTTCTCATCCATAGAGACAACATAATCAGTCGGTCCGAGAGGTATTCCCTGCCACTTCTGCTGGTACAGATCCCAAATAGGCCCTGCCTTGCTGAAAACTGCGGGTCACGTGCAAATATCCAACTGCGATATTGTCACGGTTTGATGGCATCTTCACTCAGCTATCGCCAAATAGTGATTCCACTAATACTTGCAACAATCCCCTGTTCCAAAACGTGCCTTTTCAGCTCTTCAAGACTAAAACGCGACAGTGGTATGCCAAGCCGCGAGGGGAGTTCGCATGCCAGCGCCTTAACAGCTACTACGATTCTGGGGGGGGAAACCGGGCAGGCCGCCCGGATCTGGACTGATCGGACAAGCCAAGCATGCGTATAACAAAAAACCTCTTGCGCCATTTACTTACAATTTGCCGAGGGATATGAAGCTTGGCGGCAATTTCATCATTGGACAGTCCCTGTGCAGCTAAAAGGTCAATTTTGGCACGCACTACATAAAAATACGGTACCGTATATTTCTGTGCCGCCTCTCAAGCTTTGTTTTCTCGGCCTCAGCCAACTCGATTAAGTATGGGTTTTTCCTTGGCATATTACCCTCCTTTCAAAAGGGGATTAATATGCCAAGGCCAAATTATTAAGCAATCAATATTACGACATCGTATTTATGTAATTTACTACTAAATTACTGGTCGTCATTCCTGAGAATCGATGACTCATGATGGAAAGGTAAGGCAGGCTCCTCAATTGCTCGTCTTGATGAAAGTTGTGGCAAATATATGATGGGCTACTGACGCTGCTTGCGGCACGTTATGTCCTTCACCTTTATTTTCTGAAACTAGACGGCAGAAAAATAGCTGGAGCATTCCGTTACGTGGAGGATAAGAATTTTCATTATGCAAAAACAGGGTACGATCAGGAAGATAAAGCTATTTTCTCCATCGAATTTACTACTGTTTCATATTATAGAGGACCTGATGAGCAACTCTCCGGAAAGCGACCTTTTTCATATGTTCCTTAGGATTACGGCTACAAGCATAAATCAGCATTGAAAGCTCCAACTTTTTCGAGACGATAATTTCCAATCGCACTTTGAGCGATCCGTTAGTCCGACTTTTCCTTTATTAAAAAGATTCTCAATCAATCAAAGTAAGAATCTTCATTCACTCCAGTTGTTCATAATGAAATAGGTATAAAGTTGTCGGAATAGAGTTAATTATATAATAAATCCGACCTCAGACTCATGTTTTGAAGCGTTTTTCCCTTTATCTATATAATACGGAGTCACCCCCATATTGCAGATCTCAGCCTTTTTAAGTAAGGCTGGAAATTGTAAGTAGGAAAGTATTTGTGGAGAAAAATCGTGCAGAATATTGGCAAGCAGAAGAAGCATCGAAACATTCCGAAATAAAGAAAGCAGAATATTTTGTTACTGAATCAAGGCGTTGTGGATAATATCCCGTTCATCAAGCGGTTAGATATTTTGGCATCTTATTTTCACAACATGCTTTACATGCCCGACAAAAAAAGGGGCAATATCAATGCCCCATTGTAACAATTTGTCGTTAATTCTCATTTTAGCTTTTATCACTGGTCAGCAATCTTTCTTTATAGAGGATTTTCCTGATGCACTATTCAATGCTTGCCGATGAACTTCTTCAGGTTGCTGGCGCTTTCATCGGCGGCGTCTTCAGGTTGCATCCCAGCACGTGACATGTCCCTGAACTTGGCGACAGTCTTTCCCCCTTTGTCCTTTAAGACCATTTCTACACCTATGCCCGCCTGCATCTGATGTCCGCCGGCAAACGGAATCCATGCCTTGCCCGCTGAGAATTTTTGGAACTCGTAAACACAAATGTCTGCAGTCAGAACGCCCTTGCCGTCACCTCTGACTTTCGACAGTATTTCCTTGTAGGTATTTTTTACTCCTTCAACTTGAGAACTTCTCAGATCCTCTGATATGTTTTCGAATTTACCGATCGAAATCTTGTAGTTTGCCAGTACTATGCCGGGACTAATCCAAACCCAGTCAAGGTCGTCTCCTTTGACCATGTCGGAATAATCGCCAATACAACCTTTGACAAAGTCCTTGTCCTTATAGTCGCTACTGTCGATAAGTCTTTCCGGAGAGCACAAGGCGGTAAGTGGAATTAACAGAACTAGTAGGGAAGCTACCCAGATGCACCGGGTGAATGCTTTGCACCTTCCAATTATCAGAGATGAAAAAACGGAACCATGTACGATCATATATCCTCCCTTCATATTGCCGAATATATTTCCAAGAATATTCATTCTAAGCTATTTGCCTATGGAGTAATTATACCTTCTTGCATAATCCGCCGCAAGTTGTGTGATTTAACATGTTGTGTGATTTAACAGGGAGTTTTCGAGTCCCATTTCCGTAACATATTATTGCATGTTCTTCCCGGTGTTGTCTGTGAATTTCAATGGGAGTACCCAAAACTGCTTTTCCCAAAGCATGCGTGACAACAGATTTTGCTGCCCTGCATGCAACGTCTTTTCCCTCGCCAAATCTCTTAAAGCTGTTGCTTCTTATTTTCCTTACCAGATAATAAGGTTTTTCGAATTTATACCTAAGGATTTCTCTTATCGAAACATGGTTCTTAAACTGACAGAAAAGTCGAAGGGTACATTCAAACCAAGCACAACCAAACTTGATTATTGCCATTTTGCTGTCTGGATCACCGGGAGCACTTTATTGAGAGGAATCAGTCTCTTGCTCTCATCAAATCTTTCGCCAGGGTTTGGAGTAGAGGGGGATTTTTTTGATATTTATTGTGAAGGCAAACTTGAAGAGGGGCTAAGAGTGTGAACCGGCTTGCAATAGTGAACTGCACCGGCGTCGCAACGTGCCCCACACAACTCTTTAATATGTTGATATTTCGTGATGATTCAAGTTAGTGTGAGGCAAATTGGACGCCGATACTGGGTCGAACTTGAAAGCCGGTTAATATCTTTCCTGCAATCGGGTATAAAAAAGGACCGCCTGGTCGGCGGCCCTTTTGGGTGAGGGTTTATTTCTCGACGGTCACGCAGCCGAAGTTAGCTACTGTCCTGCGGTTTTTCTGGCGACCTTCTGCTGTTTTGTTGTCGACAATCGGCCTGGTCAATCCATAACCCTTTGCGGCAAGACGAGACTTGTTGATGCCGTACTTTTCCACCAGCATCTTCACGACTCCTTCCGCGCGCCTCTGGGAGAGCTTCATGTTATATTTGGCACTCGCGATATTGTCCGTATGACCTTCAATTGTCCCTTTTATCTGTGGAAATCTTTTCATGAAATTGGCGACTTTTTCGACTTCGCCGTAATACGCCGGCTTTATGATGGACTTGTTTGTGTCGTACTCGATGTGCAGGGTCATGCACAACTCTTCCTTGGTCGGGACTGGTGCGGCAACCGTGATGGTAGCGGAGCTGTTGGCCGTGCCGCCGTCGCCGGAGCATACCAGGTTATAGGTGGTATCGGCGGAAGGATAGATGTCGGCGGTTCCCTGCGCCTTCACTGGTCCAATGCCGGGCTGGATGTCGCATCCCGTTGCGTTCTGCGAGGTCCAGTTCAACTTGGCTGGCTGCCCCTGTGTAATGGAAACAGGAGATACGGACAGATCGCATGTTGGGGCCTGAGGTTTGGGAGCTGGGGCAACAACGGGAGGTGCCTCGACAACTGGCGGCCTGCATCCTTCGGCCTCTTCGGCCAGCTTTCTGGCTTCCGCCAGCAGCCTGCTGGATTCTTTGTTGTGGCAGGTCCAGTAAACTTCGGCGCCTTGCTTCGCCAGGTCTTTGGCTTGAGCGATCTTCTCCGGGCAGTACAGGGCCCCTTGGGACTGTTCCGCCCGGGCAAGTACAGCCTCGGTCTGGCCAAAGTCATCCGGAACCATTGCGGCCCTGTCCTGCACTCCGAAGTGATACGTGTGTAAAGATGTGCAGGAAGTGCTCAGGAAAAGGATCATAACCAGCAGACCTGTGAGACAAAAATTACTTTTCATTAGTTTCCTCCTTTCTAATCCAAATAAAGTGAGCTGCGAAAAACCGATAATAAAGTGGACGATGGTACAACGCCGGTTCACATCAATCAAAATAAGCCATATTATAATTATTAATTGCTCTTACTCCTCTGTCAAATCGAAAAAGGTGTAATTGTATTTATTTTTGTGATGAACCAGTTTAACGCCATCAAAACGCTTTAGATGAGTTTCTAATGACTTCGTTAGCGCATCAAGATGAAGAGCGATGTGAAAACAAGTTGGTAAATGAAATTTTCGTTTTGACATCTGCCAGAATGTGTAATCAAACCAACTGATTCAGGGTGCGTTCATCCAGGCGAAGATATTTGGCGAGTGGATAGCGTAAGACTTCGGAACTCTTGATCCCTTCCCTCTGTGCGATGCACTGATGATTCTTGAGATCCTCAGAATCAAGACAGATGCCCACCCTGATCTTTTAGCCGGCTTCATCAAAGCTTTCTATCGGAACGGTGCATATTTTGATTAGTTAATCTTAACTAGACTGTTCATTAAGCGTCTCTATCTGCATTTGCTTCGGATGAATTAAACTGTACTTTTCTGGGCTTATGACGCACTGGAAAAAGGTGTAACATCTTAGATTTGCGAAATATATTATCAGTTACGATCTTATGGATATTTGATCATGAAGCATTCAAATCCCGTTTTTGTCCTATTACGCCTCTCAGCAAAGATTGCAACGCTTTCTGAAATCAAATATGGGACAATCCTTCCGCGCAAGTTGATTATTCTTTCGACATATTCGGGTGTCTTGGTTATTTTGGTAATTTCCACCATCCAGACAATCTCCTGCATCTTATGACCTTGGCAGTCAAAAGTTCTCCCGTCATGCCGAACATGATGCGGCATCCAGTTTCAGTATCCTATTGAAAAGATATTGGATTCCGGCTATTGCCGGGATGACGATGTCATTCTCATGCCTTGAATAATCTCAGTAAGTTCAGAACTCCTGATCTCGGGGAATCCCCGATGATACCAATTCATAAACTAAACGGAGATCTGTACCGGGGTAGACCGTTTCCGTGGCATTGAGTTCGTCGCATAGATGCATAACAGCTGCATCATG